>Ga0315547_1000427_pt1 | contig 43158 bp, 52 predicted proteins | sample SalMarSW160240MG_2_FD_202542 | JGI IMG/M metagenome (GOLD analysis project Ga0315547, IMG submission 202542) | Salt marsh sediment microbial communities from the Plum Island Ecosystem LTER, Massachusetts, United States - Salt Marsh Sediment SW1601-240 ...
TAAATAGTTTAACTTTGAGATTCTATTTTTGTCTTTAAATCTTCCCAGCTCATTTCGCCTGCCTCTCCTATATTACAAATCTCTCTAAATTGGCAATATTTACACTGCCAATTATTTGGATAACCAGAGAAGCGCGAAGGGATAATGTTGGAATCAATTTGTTTTCTAAGATTGGTTAATTCGTCCAAAAGAGACTGAGCTTGGGCCTGATTATAGCCAATTACAAATTCCTTTAACTGTTGGTCATCTTTGTTGACATAAAGCAATATTCCTTTTGAAATTTTAAAATAATGTAAATAGAGCTGAATTTGATTAATATTTTCTTCTTTTGGCTTATCTAAATACCTAAAACCCATACTATTTATACTTTTAATATCAAGAACATACAGTTCTTTACCATCGCTAATTACTGCGTCGGCCCTTCCTGAAACTAACTCTTGGGGAGGAATATTTACTTCTGAAGCTACTACATGAATATCTTTAGTGCTGAGTAAGGACTCCATAATGAGTTTATGGATATGGTTGCCGTGCTCAAATAACCTCAAAATATTTGCTTCCATCTCTTTTCTGGGAGCATTTTTAAATTTAAAAAACACTGAGCGAGAACATTTTCCAGCATCTGAAATATAAAAATGATGTTGGTCTTTATCTTTCTGCCTGTCCAAATAAAATTTATCAATAATTTCTCTTAGCATAATTTGAAAATTATCTCTTCTTCCACTGGGGGGCTCGGCGGGCGCGTTTTAAGCCGAATTTCTTTCTTTCTCTTGCTCTTGGGTCCCTTGTTAAATAGCCTATCCTACGGAGCCGCTTGCGAAAATCAGGATTAAACTTTACTAAACCCCTGGCTATTCCATGCCTTACGGCTTCAGCTTGGGCAAAAATTCCCCCTCCTTTTACCTTGACCGAAATTCTAAACTTATCAAGAGATTTCATTTTTCGGAGAGAATCGGTAGCAACCTGTTGAAGTTCAGGAGTAAAAAAATAATCCTGATAAGGTTTTTCGTTAACTAAAATCTCCTTTTCCCCTTTAGTAAAAATTCTCACCCGAGCTACTGCTGTTTTTCGTTTGCCAACACTTTCAAGATATTGCGCTGGTTTGACAGTTTTTTTCTTGGTTTCTTTTTTCTCAGCCTTTTTCTTTGCAGATACTTTCTTTTCTTCCTTCTTTATTTTTTCAGTTTTCTTGGGTTTTTCCTTTTTGGTAGATTTTTTGGTTTTAGTTGTTGTTTTTTTCATAAACCAATACAAATTTGCGAATAATAGAGCGAGGCAAGATGATCTTCTTGAGCATGAAGTGGGTGGGTGTGGTCCCCCGCCCCGTTGCAGCGGGGCGGGGGTTGCTCAAGAAAATCATTTTGCCGAGCGATATTTTTCTGAGGGCTTGATTGCTAAGTGATCACTCTACTTTTAAACGCTTTATCTGTTTAGCTCTTAATTTATTTTTAGGCAGCATCCCAAAAACTGCTTTTCTTAAAACTTCTCCGGGATTTTTTTTAAAAAGTTTTTCAAAAGAAATCCCTTTTAATCCCCCCAAATAGCCGGTGTGATGGTAATAAATTTTCTTTTCCTTTTTTTTACCTGTTAACTTGATTTTATTGATATTTTTAACAACAATAAAATCTCCCATATCTTTATTAAGGGCAAAATCTACTTTCTGTTTACCACGCAATAATATGGCAATTTGAACCGCCAATCTTCCTAAAACCTTATTGCTGGCATCAATGGTATGGGTTTTACGTTCCATATTTATAGAAGCAGAATAACGCGGATAGTAACGCAGATTTACGCAGATAGCCTTCCGCGTTTTTCCGCGTAACTATCCGCGTGAAGCGAAGCGATCCGCTTCTACTTTACCAGCTCAATAATTGCCATCTTTGCTCCATCTGATTTTCTAGGTCCCAACTTAATAATCCTTGTATATCCTCCTTTTCTCTCCTTATATCTGGGGGCAATTTCCTCAACTAACTTCTTAACTAAATTTTTTGAAAAATATTTTGCTAAAATTCGTCTGGAAGCTAAATCTTGCTTTTTTGCTCGGGTTATAAATTTTTCTGCAAAGGCTGAAATTTCTTTAGCTTTTGCTTCAGTAGTCCTTATTTTTTCCTCTAAAAAAAGAGCTCTGGCTAAAGATTTTAACAGGGCTTTTCGCTGATTTCTTTTTCTTGAAAGTTTTCTACCCTTTTTAAGTTTACGCATTTGATTTCTTCTTTTTGGGCTTTTTCTTTTTCTTTTTGACTACGCCAGCTTTTTTGGCGGCCCTATCTTTAATAGAAGCCTTAGCTTTAATAGGAGCGGGTTTCTTTTTAGGAGCTCTCTCTTCAGGAAGCTTCTTTTCTTCCAGGACCTTGAAGCTTTCTCTAAGCAAGGAAAAATGTTTTACTAAAATTTCCGAGGCCCGATAGAAGGCTTCTTTAGGAGTAACTGTTCCGTCGGTCTCAACTTCTAAATATAATCTATCAAAGTCTGTCCTCTCTCCTACCCGCATATTTTCTACTTTATAACTTACCCTTCTAACCGGAGTAAAAATGGCATCAACGGGTATAACTCCAATTTCTAATTTTTCCTGTTTTTTCCTCCGTTCAATCGGCTCATATCCAATACCTTTCTCAATCTGAATTTCCATCTCTAACTCTGCTTTTTTATCAGTTAAAGTAGCGATATGACAAGATTTATTTATTAATTCAACCTGACTGGGATAATCAAAATCAGAACCCTTGACTTCTTTTTCTCCTTTAATTTTCAGGAATGCTTTTTGGGGTTCATCGGTGTATATTTTAAATCTCATTTGCTTTAAATTCATTATAATGTTGATTACATCTTCTAAAACTCCGAATATTGTTGAAAATTCGTGCTGAACTCCTTTAATCTTCATTTGAGTTACAGCTGCTCCTGGTAAAGAAGAAAGCAAAACTCTTCTAAGACCGTTACCAATAGTTACTCCATAACCAGGATATAGGGACTCAATTTCAAAACGAGCCCAGTTATCTTTTTTGCTAATAATTTTAGCTTGTCGTGGTAAAAGTATCATATTCTGTAGAAGCAGATTTACGCCGATATCTACGCTGATTTACGCTAAAATATATCGGCGTTTATCGGCGTTGTCATCGGCGTTTATCAGCTTCTATCTTAGCGGGAATAATACTCAAAAATGGTGGAAAGCTCAGCTGGGGAAGCTGCCTCTTCTAAAAACGGTGTTTCAATGATTTCCCCTTCCAATTTTCCAATATTAATCTTAATCCAAGAAGGAGGTTTATATTTTTTTAAAATTGTAGGAAGATTTTGGAAAATAACTTTTTTGCCAGACCGGGGATTTAGGCTAATCTTATCACCTTTTTTTGTCTGAAAAGAGGAAATATTAACCATCTTTCCATTAACTAAAAAATGATTATGACTGATAATTTGATGAGCTTGACTGCGAGAAGAAACAAACCCCATTCTAAAAACTACATTATCTAAACGACTCTCTAATTTTTTCAACAATAAGGCGCTTGTGTCCTCTACCTTTCCTCGTTTTTCAAGAATTTCTTTTATATATTTTCTAAATTGCTTTTCTTTTAAATTATACCAGACTTTTAATTTCTGTTTTTCTCTTAATTCTTTTCCATATTCAGAAACCGTCCTTCTTCTTCTTTTGCTTTTCATTCCTGGCGGATATGGTTTTATTACCATTGGGCACTTTGGCGATAAGCATTTATCGCCTTTAAGAAAAAGTTTCTGTCCTAACTTTCTACAAATTTTACACTTATTATTTTTCACTTTATGAAAAATACTGAAGTTACGCAGATTTTACGCTGAATTTTCAGCGTTGTTACCAGCGTTACCTCAGCAGTTATTACACCCGTCTTGCCTTAGGCGGCCTACAACCGTTATGTGGTATTGGAGTTACATCTGTAACAGAAGAAATACCTAAACCGTGAGTGACTAAAGACCTAATAGCTGATTCCCGACCAGACCCTATTCCTTTTACTAAAACTGATACCTTTTCAATTCCTAATTTTTTAGCAGCTGAGGTTATTGCTTCAGCTACTTTTGAGGCAGCAAAAGGCGTAGATTTTTTCGTCCCCTTAAACCCAATAGAACCGGCGCTAGCCCAAGTTAAAACATTTCCTTGTAAATTAGTTAAAGTAATCATAGTATTGTTATAAGAAGAAGAAATATAAACCCTCCCCTCTTTCGTTTTGGGGATAGTCGAAACCTTAATCTCTTTTCTCATTCCCGCTTCTATGGTTTCTCTCTCTTTCAAGAGTTCTTCTCTGGTTTTTTTTACTATACGTTTTTTCCCCATTTTTTCACTTCGTGAAAAACGCTGAATTTTCAGCGTTACCTCAGCGGTATTACTTGGATCCCGGAGCCTGTCTTTTCCCTGAGCTTACTGTCTTTCTTACATTTCCCCGAACAGTTCTATTATTAGTTCTTGTCCTTTGCCCTCTAACCGGCAATCCTTTGCTATGACGAATTCCTCGCCAAGAACCAATCTCACGCAACCTTTTAATATTCAACATTATTTCTCTTCTAAGCTCTCCTTCAGTTTTATATTTCTTTTCAATAATATCTCTAAGTTTATTGACCTGTTCCGGGGTCAAGTCAGAACTATGTTGATAAGGATCAATACCTGCTTCTCTTAAAATTTTTCTACTGGAAACTAAACCTATGCCATATATATGGGTTAAAGCTCTTTCTATTTGTTTTTGCTCAGGAATATTAATTCCGGCTATTCTCGGCATAATTCTTGTAACTTGTAACCTATAACTTATAACCCAAGAAAAAATGTAAATTATTATATAAATAAATCTTGGGTTACGCGTTACAAGTTACAAGTTTCGAGACTTCTAACCTTGGCGCTGTTTGTGCCTGGGATTTTTACAAATTACATAGACCCTTCCTTTGCGCCTGACAATTTTACAATTTTTGCAAATTTTTTTTACCGAAGACCGAACCTTCATAGTTTGTAGAAACAGATTTACGCCGATATCTACGCTGATTTACGTCAATTATTTTTCAGCGTTTATCGGCGTTGTCATCAGCGTTTATCAGCTTCTATTTTCCCCTATACACTATTCTTCCCCGATTCTCATCATAGGGGTTCATTTCTACTATCACTTTATCACCGGGCAAAATCTTAATTCGGTAAATTCTTAATCTCCCGGCTAAATGAGCAATTATTTCTTTCCCTTCATCTAACTTTACTCGAAAATGAGTACTTGGTAAGGACTCTAAAACAATGCCGTTTTTCCGATAAACTTTTTTATTAGATTTTCCCATCAATGATTCTAGCTTAACAAAGTTCTCTTGATTAGTCAACCCCGTAGAGAAATTTTGACTGCCTCCGGCATTTAAGTGTTTTGCGTTGCAAAACACTTTGTCAAAATTCTTCTACGGGGTCAACCCTTAATCTTAATTCAACTTTATCAAGGTCACCTGGAATTTTTTTCCTCCAAAGAGGCCAAGATTTTACCTCGACTTTAGTTATCTGAGAATGGTTTTCCAAAAATATTTTGGTTTCTTTAAAAGATTTTCCTAAAAGAGCTTTTTTAAGTTCTTCCGGGTCAATATCTGAATAAATTTTAGCTTTAATTTTTAAATTTAAAACAATCTTCCCCGATTCTATATCTACTGATTCAAGAGAATAATCACTTTCTAAACTTTCTTCTTGGAGTTTTTCACCCTCAGGAATATTTAAATTAACAAGACTTTTAGCAAATTTTTCTATATCTGATTTTTTAAATCCCAAGCCTTCCGAACTAACCTTAACTTGAAGATTAAATGATTCAGCCTCAGCCAAAGCTTGCATCAAACTATTACTTTCTACAATCTTTTGAGATATTGCCCTATCTAACAAGACAAAATCTAAAGGAAGAGCTGCTTTTAAAAAATCCTTGCTTTCTTTTTTCAATTCCTCGGCTAAAGTATTTCTGGCTCTCTCTAAATCCTCTTCAGTAATCTGGGAAACCTCACCTTTAAAACCACCCATCATGGAGGAAAAAGATTTTCCATAAAAATTAGTATATTTCGGGGTCCCTGCAAATCCAGGAATAGAAAAGGTGGAAGGGCCAATGTTATATTCTTCTCCTACTTCGGCTGCTCGAACTTCTATATCAGTATAACCAGGAATAAGCTTTCCTTTTTCGGAGTTTCCTCCTGAAATCACCTCTTTCTCAACTGACCTGAATAATTTTCCCTCAGTGGAAACAAATCGAGTATTAGGAAGCAAGCCCTGGGTAAGTGTAGAATAAGCGTTATAAACTCGAATTATACCCTTTGCTTTTTCTTCTTTCAGGGTTTTACCCGAAGTAGAAAATTCTTGGGAAGAAAATTTTTCATCTTTAAAAATCTTTCCGGGAATAATCCCGTCTTCTAACCAAATATCCGGTTTAAACTGGTCATAATTTGAATCAATAGTAACCGTCTCTTCAAAATATAAGATTTCGGCCTCTGGCCAAATATTAACCTTTACCTTAGAAAAAAAGAAAAAACCCGAAAGTCCTATTAAAATTAAAATAAGGGAAAATAAAACAAAGCCCTTTGAAAGAAGTCTCTTATCTTTCCAATTTTTGCTTCGCAAAATTTGGGAGGGCTTGGTCCTTTCCGCCTTTTTCATTCGTCTAAAATCCCGAGAGGTATCTATTTTTTGAGGAGGAATAATATCAAAAAATTTCTTCATTATTAATTGTCAATAAAGTTGGAGTATATTGAGGGGTTTTTAAACTTTCTGTTCTATCTTCAATATTTTTAAAATCTTTGGGGAAAATAAACTTTATCTTACTCCCCATTTTCCTCAAACTATCTTGAATTTCCGGAAGTTGACTTCCTCCTCCAAAAAAGAAAACAGTTGAAGGAAAAAGTCCTTCAATCTTCATTTCTTTGATTCCTGATTTTAAACCTTCATACCAATCTCTCTGCTCCCCTGCCAAAATCTCTTTAATTCTTTCTCTAATTTCAGGACTTAAAAGTTTGTTTGAATATCTTTCTTTTAAATCTCTGGCTCTTTCTTCATTTATCCCTAAAGTATTGGATAAACTTTGAGAAAATATTTTTCCTCCCATTCCAAATTCATTAATTCGTTCTAGATTGCCATCTTTTACTAAAAAAATCTGGGTAACTTCTCCTCCAACATCAAGAAAAATGACGTCCTTTTTTATCCCTTGAATAACTGGCAAGCCCTTCACCTTTTCCGGAAAAAAGGTGAAGGGTAAATTTTCAGGAGGATATATTATTTTTACTCTGTTAGAGATATCTTCCTTCTGGTCTTTTGCCTTATTCCCAGAATCTCTAACGGGGTTTAAAATTCCTAATCCTAAATCTTCAATAATCTTCTTTATATTTTCTAAATAATTTTTTGCTAAAAAAGCACTTAAAATTTTAAACTCTAAAATTTTCCCTTTGTACCCTTGAAATGTTGATACTGCATAGCCATCAATTTTCCTCCCCAGAAATTTTAGAGAAATCCCTTGAATATCTTGAGGTAAAATACCAAATTCTTCAGCAAATTTTTGAGAAATCTCTTTTTGAACATTTCTTAAAACCTGGTCATAAATAATTTTTTCCTCTACTTCGGAAATTTCTTCCTTGGCCTTTTTTCGTTCAAAAAACTGAAAAACAATCCTTCCTTTTAAAATAGTAGCTGGCAAGCTTAATAAAGTTAAAGTAGTTCTAATCCCGGCCTGTTCTTGGGTTTCCTTGATCGCTTTTGAAATTGTTTTTTTAAGAACCTCTTCTTCAAAATCCCTGCTGTCAAAGACTCCAGATTTTTCAAAATATTGTTGAGAAGCGCCTAAAACAATAATCTTTTTATTATCTTTCTTTGCTAATTGTTCTCTCTTAAAAATCAAGGCTTTTATCGCTTCAGTGCCGATATCCAAAACTAAAAAAAATTTATCTTTTTGTTTTGGCTTCAAAAATCTCAAACTCATTTCATTTGGAAGAGCGGGTACTATAATTTTACCTCGCATCATTTTTTTTAGCAAATTTTTAAGCACAAGGTCTCCGCAGCCAAACCTGCGGAGACCGGGTCTCTCTGCAGAGACCAGGTCTCCACGTTAAGATTTTAAAATCGCGCGGATTCTTCTAATGCCTGCTCCGGATGATTTCTCTTTGATAATTTTAAATTTACCAAGCTTAGAGGTTCTTTTTACATGAGGACCGGCACAAATTTCTTTTGAGAAACCGCCAATAGAATAAACATTTACTCTTTCAGGACGCCACCCACTCACCGCCCGTTTAAAAGCAAAAGCTAAAGCCCCTGATTTTATTGCCTCTTTGTAAGACATTTCTTCTTTTTTAACTTCTAAATCTTCTTTAATTTTCTGATTAACAATTCCTTCAACTTTTTTAAGTTCTTGTTCGGTCATTTTAGATGAATGAGAAAAATCAAACCGAAGTCGTTGAGGAGTAATATTAGAGCCCATTTGTTTAACAGAAGTTCCCAAAACTTCCCTTAAGGCCTGATGTAATAAATGAGTAGCGGTATGATACTTGATTACCTGAACAGAATGGTCAGCTAAACCGCTTTTGAATTTTTGCTCAGCCCCAGCCCGAGAGAGTTTTTGGTGTTTTTTGAAAGCTTCCTGAAAATCTTGGCAATTAACTGTTAAACCATAATGGACTAATTCTTCTTCAATCATTTCTAAAGGAAAGCCAAAAGTTTCGTAAATATAAAAGGCATCTTCTCCTCCAAATTCTTTTTCTCTCTGATACTTTTTATTAACTAATTTCTCCAATTCTCGCAACCCTTTAGCCAGGGTCTTTTCAAACTTCTCTTCTTCTTTAATTAACTGCCCAGAAATAAAATCTTTCCCTTGCCAAAGATGAGGATAAATTTCTTTATAAATATCAATCACTGTTTCAGCAATTTTGTGAGAAAATACATCCTTAATACCCAATTGCCGACCATATCTAACTGCTCGCCGAATTAGTCGGCGGAGCACATAACCTCGCTCAACGTTGGATGGCTCAATGTTTTCGGCTAAGATAAAAGTAGCTGCTTTTAAGTGGTCAGCGATTATCCTGTAACTTGTAACTCGCTCGCCCGCTTCGCCGAAGCTAAAGCGAGGCGAACCCGCTTCGTCTTGCGAAGCAAGGCGGGCGGGTAACTTGTAACTTGTATTTGTTAAAGTTTCAATCTTTTTGATTATTGGTGCAAACAATTCCATTTCATAAACATTGTCCTGACCATTCAATATGGCTACTGTTCTCTCAGCCCCCATTCCAGTATCAACATTTTTTTGTACTAATGGCACATATTCATATTCTATTTCGTCATTATGGTTTTTGGGTTTATTTCTTTTTGAATTTTGATTTGTCATTTTGATTTTCTTATTGTATTCCATAAAAACATCATTCCAAATCTCAACGTATTTGCCACAATCGCAACCTGGCCGGCAATCGGAACCACATTTATCTTTGCCAACATCATAGAACATCTCGGTGCAGGGACCACAGGGGCCGGTCTGACCTGCTGGACCCCACCAATTCTCGTTTTTTGGTAAAAAATAAATTCTCTCTTTGGCAATACCTAGTTTTTGCCAAATTTGAGCTGATTCTTCGTCTCTTGGAGCATCTTTATCGCCAGCAAAAACTGTTATGCTTAATTTTTCTTTTGGAATTCCCAACCATTTCTTCTTAGTTAAAAATTCAATGCTCCATTCAATTGCCTCTTTTCTCCAATAATCACCAACTGACCAATTCCCTAACATTTCAAAAAAAGTTAAATGCCAGGAATCGCCGACTTTATCAATATCACCGGTACGCAAACATTTCTGACAATTAACTAATCTCTGGCCAGCTGGATGTTTTTCCCCTAATAAAAAAGGCACCAAGGGATGCATCCCAGCCGTAGTAAAAAGCACAGTCGGATCGTGCTCTGGAACCAAAGAAGCGCCAGGAATTATAGCGTGCCCTTTTTCTTTGAAAAATTGAAGATATTTTCTCCGCAATTCTTTTGCCTTCATATATCTTAATAATAATAAAAATTGCCCCTTTGGGCAAGTCTACTTCATGAAACATAAAACCTGGAATAAAATCAAAAATCTAACTGACTATGACTATATGACTAAATTTTGTCATCGTCACTGTCATCATCATTGTTTGTTTTAGCTGTATCTATCGGCTACTATCGAGGCAACATAAGCCTCCGGTTTGATTTTTGGTTCAAATCCATTCCCCCGAATAAGTCCGGTTAATTCTTTTATCATATCTTTTGTCTGACCATTTTCACCGATATCAGCGTGAATATAACGGAATTGATAGCAAAAATCTTTGTTTCTTAGTTTTTGAATTTTCTTTTTAAAATTCTCTCTTAAAAATAAAGCTAAATCACAAGACAATAAAACTTCTTGTAAAACACGATTTTTCCAATTAACAAATCTCTTATTAAAATTAGAAGTATATTTTACTTTCTTAAGAAAAAATCTTCCTCCCTCGCCCATTCTCAAAATCGCCACAACTACTGGAAAATGCGGCTCATTTCCCGAGGAAGAATCACAGCCAACAATAATATCATATGATCTCTCTGGTTTTTCTGCCATATATTTTATCATCTCTTCCATTACTTCCTCTACTGTTAAATTTCCTCGAGTTGGATTAAAAAAATGACCTTGTAAAGCTCTTTCCATAATTAGCCTACGAGACTCAAGCCTCGTTGACCTTAACACTTTAACATATCCCAAGAAAAGAATCAACTCACTGCTCTGACTATCCTAATAAGCTCTTTTGCGTTTAAAGAAGCTCCTCCGACAAGAAGTCCTTGAAGATGAGCCTCTTTTATATAACCGGCAGCATTTTTACTATTTATACTGCCTCCATAAAGAATTCTAATTCTTTTAGCGGTTGGAGAATTGTAGAGCTTGGTAATAATCTTTCTGATGAGTAAGCCCATTTTCTGAGTTTCTTCAACATCACAAGGTTTTCCGGTTCCAATAGCCCAAACCGGCTCGTAAGCAATACAAAATCCTGAAACCTGTAACTTGTAACTTGTAACTCCTTTTAGGGCTAACTCTATTTGCCTTTTTAAAACCATCTCTGTTTCTCCTTTATTTCTCTGTTCCCTGGTCTCCCCTATACATAAAATAGGACTCATTTTAATTTTAATTACTGCTTTTAATTTTTTATTTATTATCTCGTCTGTTTCCTTAAAATATCTCCGTCTTTCAGAATGCCCGACAATAACATATTGACAACCCAAATTTAAAAGTTGGTCTGGAGAAATCTCGCCTGTATAAGCGCCTTCTTTTTCCCAAAAACAATTTTGCGAACCTAATTTGACATTTGAGATTTGAGATTTTGGATTTAGCAAATATACAAACGGCGGGCAAATTACTACTTCTACTTTTTTATTATTTTTTAATCCTCTTTTTAGAGAATTAAAAAGCCACTTGGCTTTGGCCAAAGTCTGCGGATTCATCTTCCAATTTGCGATAATTAATGGCTTCATGAATTCATTTTTTACTGTCTGTTGGTATAAAATTCGAAATTTACAGGGGGTCGAAATTTACAGGGGGCGACCCTCTGTAAGTTTACTTCTCTAATGATAGCCGCTTGAATTTTTCTATTAATTTCCTCACCTCTCTTTTATATCTCACCCAATTTTCTACCCACTCTTGACAACCTTCTTTTCCGCCTATTACTTCTAACACAAATTTTCTCTCAGTAACCGAAGGGAAATTCTTTTTTCCTAAATAATCTTGGTAACTTGACCATTTGTATTCTTCTAAAAATTTAATCACTTTCTCAGGATCCTTCACTCCTTTTTCCTTCCATCCGGGTTCAACACAACTGGTAGGATTGGTATGAATGTAAGTAAAGACTACTCTTAATTGGGTATCATTTTTAATGGGGGTAACGCTAAATCTATCTTGGAAAAAATGTCCTTTAATCTTTGTTCCATACTTCCTCTTGAAATATGATGCGTAGCCACTTTCCACTTTTAGCATAAAGTTACTAATCCCGCCTGTTTTCAATTGTCTCAACAACAAATGAATATGATTTGGCATCAGACAAAAAGCCAACACTTCAACTAAAAGATCCCTTTCGTCTTTGAATACCATGGTCTCGTCTCTCTTAACTACAGTTACAGGGGGCGACCCTCTGGGGATTTCTTCTCGGATAGCCTTTTTGAAACGTTTTCGAAGAGCTCGACGTTCCCTAATAGTAATGGGTTTAGTAGTATTGAATTCATAAATACAAAATATCCCTCGATAATAATCATCGATGTCTAAAAAAAGTTTTTCTTCGCCCATTCTTCTTATTACAATATGATATATCTCGCCATTTACAAACTGTCGTACTTTATGGGGCATATTTCCCTAAAATTTATTTAATATTTACAGAGGTTAATATTTACAGAGGGTCGCCCCCTGTATCCTAGGGGTCGCCCCCTGTGTCCTATTATCAAATGCCAACAGACCATATTATTAACTAATCTTTGGCTAATAAACCGTGTTTTCTCACTCCAACCGCATAAAGTTTTTTAATTTGAGCCGAGGACAAGGTTTCTTTGTAAATGCGGACTTCGTCAATGAGACCGTTAAATTGATAAGTTGTTCCGTCTGAAGATGCCCCAAATCTTGTAGGAGTTGTCAAACTATCGTATGACGTCAAAGAATACTGTTTAATATATTTACCATCTATATAAACCTTAACAACAGACCCATCCCAACTTGCAGCTAAATAATACCAAGTTCCTAAGGTTGCTTTAATTGTAGTTTGCCCCGCCGCCCAACCTACTCCGGTGTTGGCTCCGATAGTAGCAGTTAAATAATCATTTGAATCAACACCCAGCCAATATTCGCTGTTACCTATAGAACTAGTAGAACTTTTATGCAAAACACATTCGTAGCTACTTCCTTCACCTATTTTTTTAAACCAAGCTGATATTGTTAATGATGCAGGATCAACAATAAAATTATTATTTACTATTACATAATCACTGCTCCCGTTAAAAGAAAGAGCACCTCCTAAAGCATTATTAGGTGTATCACTGGTCCGATCAGCTCCATTAATTGTTCCATCATTATTCTTTCCGCTCATATCTTTTACTGTTGTCCCGCTACCCTCGTTAAAATCCCAAACACCTACTGCGTAAGCTCCAAGAGCGTGATGGACTTGAGCAGCAAAGTTAAGGCCCTTGGCGATTCTGGCTCTTTCTCTGGCGTTCTTTAGAGAAACCAAAACAATACTTGCCAAAAGTCCGATTATGGCAATGACAACTAAAAGTTCGATTAAAGTGAACGATTTTTGCTTTTTCATATAAATTATAAATTAAAGAGCAGAGAACAACATGTTTACCGCCTGTTGGTGTTTGATATCAACAGATTGAGTCAACAGACTGAGTTTATTGTTTTCTTAAATATTCTGCTGCTTTTTCCGGCTCAATCGTTGAAATCTCTATTTGAGTCCCAATCTCAAATCCAGCCCAAATAGATGTCTTTGGTAAAATCGTCCAATGCCAATGATAACAATCATACTTTCCGTTATCAGAAGGAGCAGTATGTAAATAAAAATTATAAGGGGGATTATTCAGGGCTTTAAAAAGTTTACTCAAAGCTTTCTGAAATGCCTCGGCAAGGCTCCATTTTTCTTGTTCTGTTATCTGTTCAAAATAAGGTAAGTGTTTTTTTGGCGAAACGATAATCTGAAAAGCGGTCTTGGAAGCAAAAGGACATACTACTAAAAAATCCTTATTTTCAAAAACAATTCTTTTTTTAACTTTCCTTTCCCATTCGTTCATTTGGCAATAAATACATTTTTTATGCTTTTTATAATAATTTTGAGAATTCGAAAGCGCTTCCTGAAGGTCAATATCAATAAGAGGAGTAGTGATTATTTGAGAATGAGGATGGGTAATAGAAGCACCCGCCTCTCTGCCATGATTATGGAAAATAGAAATATGATTAACAAATTTTTTGGGCATCAGATCTAAATATCGCGATTGGTAAGCGTCAAACACTTCTTTTGTTTGGTCTACTGAGAATTGAGCCATCTGTTTTTCATGGTCTCGGGTAACTACCACTTCATGGAAACCAACAGCATTCATTTTTTGATATAATTCCCCCTCGGTTCGCTTATCTAACTTAGAGAAAGGCATAAAAGCTGGATATTTATTAGGAATAACAATAACTGTCCAATCTTGAGGGATTTCTTCCCAGTTTTTAAAGGAAAATTTTTTCCCTTTGGCAATAATAAGGGTCGGTTTTTCTTGAGAGGTGATTTGGCAAAAAGGACAAGTTTTCTTGGAAACTTTTTCTTTTACCGGTTTCTCTTTCTTAAAAGTTTCCGGCCTTTTAGCCCTGCCGGTAGCGACAACAACCCAATTTCCGCTTATCAAATCTAACCGCAGCTCCGAGGGAAATTTTAGTCTTTTAGCTCTTTTTGGCATATTTATATTTATGAGTAAGCAGGTTCCACCTTATCTTAAGTAAATCAAACCCCATTTTTACCATTCCTTTTAATTTTACCTTACTCTCGGGATCATTTATCCAGACAATTGGAACCTCTTTAATTTTATATCCTAATTTTTTGGCAATTACTAAAATCTCTACATCAAAAGCCCAGCGGTCAATCAGGCATTTAGAGAAAATATCGTCAACAGCTTTTTCCGAAAAATACTTAAAACCGCATTGAGTATCCCAAATTCCCCAGAGGCCGGAAATTGTCTGGACAATTAGATTAAAAACATTCCCAAGCATTATTCTATACCAGGGCTGAGGCACCGGAATTACCGCTCCTTTAATGTCCCGGGAACCAATTATAATATCGTAACCTTCTTTAAAGTAAGGCCACATTTTCTCAACCTGCTTAATTGAAGTAGAATTGTCAGCGTCCATGAACAATCTATATTTGCCTTGCGCATCCAGCATCCCCTGTCTAACCACCCAGCCCTTGCCGTGATTTATTTTATTGTCGCTTAGTTGCAGATTTCTAATCTTTGGCATTAAACTTCTAACAATAGCGGCGGTTCCGTCTTTTGACCCATCATTAACAACAATAATCTCGTATTCGTAAGTTTGCTTCCCCAAATACTTATCTATCTCTTTTAAAGTTTTCGACAACCGCCTTTCTTCATTATAAGCCGGAACAATAACTGACAAATAGGGTTTATCCATATTGTTAAATTATACCATATTTTCAAAAAAGAGAAATCCCCAATTAAAAAACAACGAGGACGGGCCTCGTTGTATAGTCTTGAAATAAAAACAGGCCAAGGACACTCCCTTTTTTGGTTTTAATCAGAAAATGAATTGTCCTCGGCCTTTGGAAGGTGGCCATCTTTTGATTTGAGTTGGTCAGGAGATGTATTGGCCATCTTTTTGAGAAATAACTTAATAAGACAGATAGGGTTAAGTTGGCACTTATTCGATTGGATTCGCCACCGCGGCATTTGCCTCATCTAACCCTATCCTATGCTGAAAAAGAACAGTTGGCCGGGGACACATATAAAATTGGGTTAACCATCTCTCTTCTTGTCCCCGGCCTTTGCCCACCAAATTTTGCAGAGCAAAATTTGGTGGGCTTAAGGGGTTCCAAAACATCTCTTGGGTAACAACCGAGGATCGCCTTGGATACCCCCTATTCTTCCAGCTCCTCTGGACCTTGTTCCTCTGGCTGGACTCGGCGGCGCTTGGGAATTTCTGTTTTAAGAAATCCCATCAGGCCGTCTTCCAGCTCCTGATTGACCCGCTTGAAATAAGCTGGCCATGAGGATTTCAAATACCACTCTTCTGGCTCCTGAGCCTGCCCAACTACTTTCCAGAGGTCAAAAAGATAATTGAGCAGTTGAGAACCAGTCCAGCGCTTTGCCCTTGAATCCAGATGTTTAAGAGTGTAATTGTAGACAGTCCTGGTCCGTCCTTGCTTATCTCTCATCTGCATGGGTACAACCTCAGGGTGAGCTTGAAGCTCCCGGGCTTTTTTCCAGAGATAGAGCTGGCGCCAGAGATGGTTCCACCTTGGCATCTGGTCAGTTGACCAGAGCCAGACCGCTCGATTCAAGTAGCAGTTCCAAGAAGCTACTTCGCCTTTCTTCCGACGGGGAAACCCGCCCTCTTTATTCAAGCCAAATCGAGCATAACCCCGGAGAGCACTCCGGCTCGGGATACGTCGAATATCAGCCACTTCTGAAAGAATTGAACCGCCAATGGACGGACCCAGCCCTTTAATCTGGGGCAGGGGTGAATCCTCGGCTGGGTGGAAGTGCTTCCAGAGCGGTAACTTCTTGACCAGCGAAGCTATCCGTTCCTCAAGCACTTTCTCACAATCTTTAGCTGCCTCAATAAATGCAGGGTTAGCCAAAATTATCTTGAGTTCAAGGAACTCCTTAGCCTCGGGCATCAAGAGCTCCAAGTCCCGCCAAGCAGCTTTGAACTGAAGCTGAGCTGGCTTGCGAAAGACATCCTGAATACTGATCCTGACCCGAGTCAGTGTCCTGATAAGGGCAATAGTCGGGTCAAGCTCCTGGAGAGGATAAAAGACCTCCCTTTGCTTTTCCCAGGCCTGCTGAACGGCTTGAGCCCGCTTCATAGCTGGAGCTTTGGGTTCAATACCGGTCAGCTCCTGCAGAAGGTACATAGGGATTCGCCTGACTTCCAATCCCAACTGGGCTGTCCGGATGAAAAGGCTCTGACCAGGACCGCCCATAATACCAAGCACAGTGGGCTTACCGTCGAACCCTTTCAGCCATTCAAGAGTTTGCCTGGGCCAGCGGAACTTCTGACTGCCCTCCTTGGTTAATACCTGAACTGTTTTTTGTTGTGAAGGGACCAAAACAACCACCTGGTTTTCCATAATTTACCTCCTTGTGTTTTTGGGTTCCAGGTTAATCGTTCTTATTAGTGATATTATGCACCCATATTATAATTTTGTCAATAGGTCACAGCCATTTTTAGTAACAGCTAACGTATGTTCAAAATGGGCTGATAAAGAATCGTCAGCCGTTTGATAACTAAAGCCGTCTTGAGTTTTTTTAATTTTGTAGTCCCCCATTGTTACCATTGGCTCCAAACATAAAACCATACCTTCTTTTATTTCCGGTCCGCTTCTTCTTTTGCCGTAATTTAAAATCTGTGGATCTTCATGTAATTCTCTTCCAATTCCATGACCGCATAAATCCCGCACCACGTTAAATCCCTGGTCCTCAACATATCGCTGAATAGTATTTCCAATATCACCAAAAGTATTGCCGGGCCGAACTTTTTTTATCCCTCTTTTCAACGCTTTTTTGCAAACCCGAATCAATCGGGCTGGATCCGGGTCCACTTTTCCAACCGGTACAGTAACCGCCATATCAGAATAAAATCCATTATACAATAAACCCAAATCTAAAGAAACAATATCTCCTTGTTCCAAAGTTCTCTCCGATGGAACACCGTGAACAATCTGCTCGTTTATTGACACACAAAGAGCTGTCGGGAAATTATTATATCCTTTGAAAGCCAGCTTTGCTCCGGAATTTAAAATCAGGCTTTCAGCAAGCCTGTCTAATTCTTTGGTACTAATTCCTGGTTCAACTTTCTTTTCCAATTTTTCCATAACACCGGCTAAAATCCTGCCGCCTTCTTTCATTATTTGAATTTCTTTTAGTGATTTTATTGTTATCATTTACCCTGTTAAATAAGATTTTTAAAGAAGTGGATAGGCTCGCTTAATTACTTCCAAAATGTCCTTATGAACGCTGGCAACTGTTTGTTGTCCATTGATTTCTCTCACTTTGATTTCCTGCTTTTTAAAATATCCAATCAAAGGAAGAGTTCTTTCTTTATATTCTTTCAATCTTACTTTAATAGTTTCGGGCTCATCTAAACCCTTTCTTCTTATCAACTTTGAGCCATCTAAAGGACACATTGTAAGTTTAATAGTTTCTTTGTTATATAAAATTGGATGACGCATTAATTGACAAATTCTTCTATGAGAATTTCTAAAAATCGTTTCTTTGGCACTGATTTCAATCAAAACTACTTTCGTATTCCCCACGCCATAAAGTTTTTTTAGTAAAAGCACTATTTCTTTCCCTTCATAAAGAGTTCGGGGAGAACCAGCTAAAACTAAATTTTTACCTAATTTAGACAAGCCCTTTATTTTTTCCTTTACCAAATAAGCAACAAAAGGAGGACTACACAAAACCCCCTCCTCCCACAATTTTTTTTCATTTAAAATGTCGTATTTTTCTCCTTTAAACTCAATAAATCTCTGGGAAGATTGAGGAGAAAAATTTTCAGCTTCTCTGAACTTTTCTTCCAAAATCTTGCTGGTTTCAAAATAATACAGATTCAGCTTATCTGCTAAAAGTTCGGCTTGGGTGCCTTTGCCGGCGCCTGGCGGTCCAAAAAGAATAATAACTTGTTTATTAAAATGTTTCATATTCGCGCATTTGGAGCTGGGCGTTAATTTGCTTCATAGTTTCTAAAACCACGCTAACCACAATAAGTAAAGCAGTTCCTCCTATCAAAAATCCAAAAACCATTATTCCTGTTATCCCTCCAACAATAGATGGCATTACCGCAATTGCACCTAAAGACAAAGCCCCAATAAATAAAACTCTATTTAAAATATAATGGATAAATTTAGCAGTTGACTCTCCCGGTCTAATTCCAGGAACAAAGCCGCCCATTTTTTGAAGATTTAGAGAAATCGCTTTTGGATCAAAAGTCACCGCAGTATAAAAATAAGTAAAAAGGATAACTAATAGAAAATATAAAATTCCGTAAATCCAGGGGTTTTGAAAAAAAGCAGCTATGCTTCCGGCAATATTCCCTACTGCTCCTTCTGTTCCGCTAAAAAAATTAGCAATCATTCCCGGAAAAAGCAAAATTGACATAGCAAAAATTATAGGGATTACTCCTGCTGGATTGATATTCAAAGGCAGATAAGTAGAAACTCCTCCATACATTTTCATTCCTCTAACTCTCTTAGCATAAGAAACCGGTATATTGCGTTTGGCTTCAGTAATTAAAACTACTCCGCTAATAATGAGCAAAGCCAAACCAAAAAAGAGCAAATAGTTCTGAATCTTAGCTGGGTCAACGCTAATATCAGTATAAGCTTGGTAAACACTCATTGGAAAACTAGCAATGATCCCAGCAAAAATTAAAAGAGAAACCCCATTACCAATCCCTTTTTCAGTTATTAACTCTCCTAACCACATTAAAAATAAGGTTCCAGCAGTAATAATCATAAGCGAAGCAAAAAGTAACAAGGGGGAAAGGGGACCAATGACTGGATCTGGTGGTCTCTGAAACATCTTTATCATTCCAAATCCTTGGAGCATAGCTAAGGGCACTGCCAATAATCTTCCATATTGATTGAATTTCTGCCGGCCGGCTTCTCCCTCTTCTTTATACATTTTTTCCAGTTGAGGGAAAATCATAGTTAAAAGTTGCATAATAATCACAGCGGTAATATACGGACCCAGCCCTAACATCACAATGGAAAATTTACTCAGGGCCCCACCTGTAAGCATACTTACAAGACCCATCATCTTAAATCGTTCAAAGAATTTCTCTAAATTCTCGACATTCATTCCTGGCATAGGAATATTAGCCATTAATCTAAAAACAACAAAAATTGCTAAAACAAAAAGGGGTTTTTTACGAAGGTCACGGATTTTAAATACCTGGATGATTTTGTGATACCACATATTCGCTTCGTTCAAATGCAAAAATCAAAATGAAATATCAAAATTCAAAAAAAATAAATCATTTTGCATTTTAGATTTTCATTTTGCATTTTGACTTTTAATTTTTGATTTTATTATGCCGCCAGCTTTTTCTATTTTTCCCATTGCGTTTTTTGATAGCTCACAGTTCTCAATAATAAGTTTCTTTGTTATTTTGCCCTTTCCTAAAATTTTCACCTTAGGTATCTTACCTTTTATTTTAGGAATTATTTTCTTCTCAAGCAAGCTTTTCGGAGTAACCAGCTCTGAATCGTTAAATTTCTTATCTAAAATTTCCAGATTAAGAACTGCTAAATTTTTCTCTTTCGCTTTGAACCTATAGCCTCTTAATTTTGGATATTTTTTTATCAATCCTCGGATAACCGGAGCAAACTTTCTGCCAGCCCGTGATTTCTGCCCTTTAATCCCTCTTCCTGAATAGGTCCCTCTTTTACCACCTCGTCCAATGCGTTTTTTCTTCTTTAATTTATGAATTGGTTTTAATTGATGTAATTGCATACCTCATTTTAACATTTAAGCATTTAAACAGAATCAAATTCAACGTTTGGATGTTTACCGGGCTTAGATGATTTTAGTTTTGATAAGGCTAAAATGGTGGCTTTGGCATTGTTGATCTTGCTTCCTGTTTTCCCAATAGTCTTTGAAGAAATATTTTTTATTCCGGCTAAAGTACATATAACCCGAACCGTTCCCCCGGCTACCAATCCTCTTCCTTTTCTTTGGGGTTTAAGTAAAATTTTAGCTGCTCCGAATTTTGCTTCCACTTGATGAGAAATTGTTCCATTTACAATTGGTACTTCTATCAAATTTTTCTTTGCCTTCCGGGTTGCCTTTTCCACTGCCTGAGCAACATCCGTTCCCTTGGCAATGCCTAATCCAATCCTTCCCTTTTTATCTCCAGTTACCATTACTACCCGAAATCTAAAACGCCGACCCCCAGCAGTCATTCGGACTACCCTTGCCAGACTAAGCAACTTGGACTCAAACTCCTCCTTCTTTTTCTCAACATTAAATCTTCTTCTTGTTAATTTGTTTTTTTGAAAAACCATATATGCTTCTATTAATTAAAATTCCAGGCCTCCTTCTCTGGCTCCTTCGGCCACTGCTTTTACTCTGCCGTGATATTTATATCCTCCTCTATCAAATACTACTTTTTTAATTTTCTTTTCTTGGGCTTTCTGAGCAATTAATTTCCCAACCTTGGCAGCCAGAGCTGTTTTTTTATCTTTTGTCTGCTTAATCCCTAAATCACCGGCTGAAGCTAAGGTTTTACCTTTCTCGTCATCAATCAATTGAGCGTAAATATGCTTTGGAGACCTAAAAACACAAAGCCGAGGAACTTTATTTGTTCCGAACACTTTAGCCCTCACTCGCTTGTGCCTTCTTTTACGTTTTTGTTGCTTGGGTAACATTTCTTTTGTAACTTATAACTTGTAACCTGTAACTCAAGATTAAGTTTTTTCAAATCCTCTTGAGTCATAAGTTATAGGTTTCAGGATTTTATCCTGCCGCTACTGCTTTCTTTCCCGCTTTCCTTCTTACCTTCTCATCAACATATCTTATGCCCTTGCCCTTATAGGGCTCTGGAGGACGAACCTTTCTTATTTTAGCAGCTATTTGACCAACTAATTCTTTATCAATCCCTGAAACAGTAATAATGTTTTTTTCTATTAGGAAATTTATACCCTGGGGCTGTTTTATTTTAACCGGATGGGAAAATCCAATACTTAAGACTAAATCTTCTCCCTCTAAACTTGCTTTATAACCTATACCTTCTATTTGCAATTTTTTTTCATATCCTTTGGCAACTCCTTTTACCATATTAAAAATAAGAGTCCTGAATAACCCCGAAAAAGCTTTAGTTCTTTTAGTTTCTCCTTGGGGATTGATGAAAATCTTTCCTTCCTTCTTCTCAACCTTAATTTCAGGCCGAACCTCTTTTTGAAGTTCGCCTTTAGGACCATTTACTATAATTTTCTGACCCTCTATACTCACTTCCACATTTTCTGGTATTAAAATTGGTTTTTTGCCTATTCTTGACATAGAATTTTAGAATTTTAGAATTTTAGAATTTTTATTAAATGTTAAAATTTAATAATTTTAAAATTAATTCATTTTAAAATTTATTTTTAAATTATAAAATTGTAAAATTTTTAAATTAAAAAAAACACTAACAATTAACATACGGAATATGCTCTACCATATTTCGCAAAGTATTTCTCCTCCTAGTTTTTTCTTCCTGGCTTCTTTGTCGGTCATTAATCCTTTTGAAGTTGAAACTACTGCCATCCCATAGCCCCCTTGAACTCGTTTAATCTCTTTAACCCGACCATAAATTCTCTGCCCGGGTTTGGAAACTCTTTTTAAACCAGAAATAGCAGGACTTATTTGCTGTCTTCCGTCTTTAAGAAAGCTCTGGTATTTTAAAGTAATTTCAAGAATCTTTTTTATTTTTCTTCCTTTTCTCTCGATTTTTTCAATAAACCCCTGTTTTTCTAAAATCTTAGCAATTTTATATTTTAAATTAGAAAAAGGAATAGAAACCGTTGGATGTAAAACGGCCTGGGCATTACGTATTCTATTGAGCATATCTGTTATTGGGTCAGTCATGATATTAGAAATTGGTTATTAGAAATTGGAAATTGGAAATAGAAATTGGAAAATGGAAAAGGATATCCGGCGATCCGGGTATCCGGGGCTAGGATATTCGGGAATCCGGATATCAGGAACTAACTTTCCCCGGATCCCCTGATAACCTGATCTCCTAGTCCCGGATCTCCCGATATCCAGATGCCCTCCTTTGTTTTACATTATTATTTTCTATTTTCTACAACTATTTTCTAATTTTAAAATTACCATGAAGATTTTTTCACTCCGGGAATTTTTCCTTCGTTGGCTAACTCTCTGAAACATATCCTACACAATCCAAACTCACGCATATAACCTCGTTTTCTACCGCATCTAAAACAACGCCGAACAATCCTGCTGCTGTATTTAGGTTTCTTTTTAGATTTTGCAATCTGTGATTTTTTAGGCATTATTTCAAGATTATATGATGCTACCTTAGCGAATCAAGGTTCTGCCGAGCGTTAGCGAGGCAGGTTCTTAATTCAAGATTATGTGTTTTATTCCTTAGCGAATCAAGGTTCTCTGAGCGAAGCGAAGAGGTTCTTATTTTTTTATGGGAAATCCGAGCAACCTTAACAACTCTATTTCCTGTTCACGCTTTTTTGCGGTTGTCACCACGGTTATCTCAAATCCAAAAATAGTTTTAGCTTCTTCTGGAGAAATCTCGGGAAAAACAATATGCTCTTTAATAGAAATAGTAAGATTTCCTTCTCTATCAAACGATTTCAAATCAATTCCTCGAAAATCTCGAGTTCGGGGAAGCCCAATATAAATTAGCCGCTCTAAGAAATCATACATCTTTTTCTTCCGCAAAGTATTCATCGCACCAATTGACATTCCTTTTCTTGTTTTAAATCCGGAAATTGCTTTTTTAACCTTGGTTAAAACCGGTCTCTGTCCGCAAATTAAGGCTAAATCTTCTAAAATAGCGGTATAAATCTTTTTCTGCTCCTCTGATGTTTTGCCAGCAATCAACCTACCAAATCCAGTATTGACCACAACTTTTTCAATTCTTGGAACAGCCATCGGATTTTTATAGCCAAATTTCTTCATCATAGCAGGAACCACCTCTTTTTTGTATTTATCTTTTAATTTGATCATAATTACGAATGAGAAAGAAATGAGAATTGAGGGAGGAATAAATAAAAATTTATAATTACAAGTGAGGGAAGAAAAGAAAAATTTATTTTTCTTTTCTGACCGAATGCCGTAATTATATTAAAATATTTTTATTTATGACGACCGAAATTTTCATTTCGACCGAATGAAGTAATTATATAAGAACCTGACTTCGTCAGAACCTTGATTCGCTAAGGTATAGATATATATAATCTTGAATTAAGAACCTGACTTCGTCAGAACCTTGATTCGCTAAGGTATAGATATATATAATCTTGAATTAAGAACCTGACTTCGTCAGAACCTTGATTCGCTATTGTATAAATATATATTCTTGAATCAAGGCGTTAGCCTTCTATATCTCTTGTCCGCATTTTTTACATATTCTATATTTTCTCTTCCCCTCAATCTTATATCCTACCCGGGTTTCCTTTCTGCATTTAGAACAAATAAGTTTTGTATTGGAAACATCAATAGAGGCGGGCTTTTCTATAATTTGACCCTTTTCTCCAGACTTTTTTGGTTTTACGTGTTTTTTTCTTAAATTAATTCCTTCAATAATAACTCTACTCCTTTTAGGAAAAGTTTCTATAACCTTGCCTTTCCTTCCCCGGTCTTTCCCGGATATTATTAATACTGTATCACCTTTACGTATCTTCATACTATGTGATGCCAATCTACAAATGATATGCCAATCTACTAATTGCGAATAATGTAAACAAAATTATTAGTAATTCGCATATTAGCATTAAATTCGCATATTATCATCGCATTATACAATATCTTTGGCTAAACTGGCTATTTTGTCAAATCCTTTTTCCTTTAATTCCCGACATACCGGACCAGAAATCCTTCCTCCTTTTGGCTCTTTTCCTGCCTCTAAAATTACTGCCGCATTATCATCAAATCGAATATATGAGCCGTCAGAACGCCTAAAGGATTTTTTCTGTCTGATAATTACTGCTTTTACTATATCGTGTTTCTTTACCGGCCTTCTCGGTTCTGCAACTTTAACCGTAGCCACAATAATATCTCCGATTCGGGCATATCTATGCCGAGTGCCGCCTAAAACCCGGATGCATTGAATGAGCTTTGCTCCTGAATTATCAGCTACTTTTAACATTGTCTGTGTCTGTATCATGTTTTCTTAATTACTTTCCATCTTTTATCTTTACTCAAGGGACGGCATTCTTCAATAACAACTTTATCACCCAGATGATATTCTCCTTTCTCATTGTGGGCTTTATATTTTTTATGAACCTTGTATATCTTTCTATATCTCGGATGTTCTTTTAATCGTTCTACTTCAACTATTACTGTTTTTTGCATTTTATCAGAAACTACTGTTCCTTTTAAATGTTTTTTAGGCATAAATTTTAAGATTTAAGATTTAAGATAGTAAGTATCCTGGCGATATCTTTTTTAATCTGCCTGATTTTCCTTACATTTTTTACCTTACCTGACGCCAAATCAAAATGAAGCCGTTGTAATCTCTCCCGGTTTTCTTTGAAGAGCTTCCGCAATTCATTCTCTGGTTTTTGTTTTATCTCTGAGGCCTTCATAGTCTATCTCTTAATAAATTTAGTTTTAACTGGTAACTTATCAGTTGCCTTTCTAAAGGCCTCTTTGGCTTCTTTTTCCTTTATTCCTTCAATTTCAAAAATAATCCGACCAGGTTTTATAGGAAAAACATAATGATCAACTGCTCCCTTTCCTCCACCCATAGGAACTTCTGTTCCTTTCAGGGTTATCGGTTTATCTGGAAAAATCCTAATCCAAAGTTTGCCTCCTTTTCTCAAATATCTAATAATAGCTCGGCGAGCTGCTTCAATTTGCCGCGATGTTATGTATTTTGTTCCTAAAGATTTAAGACCGTAACTGCCAAAAGCAAGCCCGGTTGACCGAGTTTCCTTTCCTTTTGAGACTCCTTTTTGCCATTTACGATGTTTGACTTTTTTGGGCATTAAAATCGCCATATCATTCAAATTTTTCTCCTTTGTATATCCAAACCTTTACTCCTATCACCCCATAAGAACAATAGGCTTTGACCAAGGCATAGTCAACATCAGCTCTAAGGGTCTGGAGAGGAAGCCGACCAGTTTTTACCCATTCTCTTCGAGCAATCTCGGCTCCATTAAGCCGTCCTGATAATTCTACCCTCACTCCTTTAGCCTCTTTAGAAGCTGAAATCTTGCTCAAGGTTTGTTTCAACACCCTTCGGTAAGGAACTCTTTTCTCAATTTGCCGAGCAGCCCATTGGGCACTTAAGTTAGCAGAAATCCAAGGATTTTTAATTTCTCTAATCTCAATTTTTATCTGTTTTTCACCTCTCGGCTTTCCTTCGGGAAGGGTAAGGGGTTTACCCTTAGAATCTTTTTTTACAGGAGCTATCCCGAGTTTTTTCTCTAATTCTTTTTTTAACTTCTCAATTCCTTCTCCACCCCGTCCAATAATAAGACCTGGTCTGGCGCTAGAAATAATAATATTTAACTTATTAGGAAATCTCTCAATTTCAATTTTCTCTATTCCAATCTTGCCCAATTTTTTTCTTAAAAACTCTCTAATCTTAAAATCTTCCTTCAAATATTCTTGATGGTTTTTATAAAATCCTCGTGAATTCCAATCATTCATTCTCTTTATACGGTATGCTTTTGGATGAACTTTATGAGTCATTTTTATTAGAAGGCCTTTCTCCTGAAAATACGCTTTATTCCTCTTTCAGTTTTAGGCTTGGGAATTTCTTTTTCAGGTCTCAATTTCGGCTTCACCGGCTTTTCTTTCTCTTTTTCTTTTACTGGTTTTTCTCTTCTTTGGGAAACAACAGAAGGTTTCTTTACCTCTTTTGTTTTTCTTGGTTTCTTAACTTTCTTAACTTTCTTCCCGTGAAGGACTTTCTCTAATACTAAAGTGATATGGGAACTCTTTTTCTGGATTTCAGAAACCCGGCCTCTTGCTCTGGGCCTCCATCTTTTATATTTCGGACCTTGGTCAACAGTAATTTTAGAGATATATAAATCACTCGAATCAAGTTGGAAATTATTACGGGCATTAGCAACAGCTGAATTTAAAAGTTTAAGTATAGGCCTTGTTGATTTTTTAATAGTAAAATTCAAAATATTTTGAGCCTCCTCAATTCTCTTTCCCCGAATAAGATTAGCGACAAGCCGAACTTTTCGGGGCGCTATTCGTAAATATTTTAGTTTAGCTGTTATTTGCATTATTTCTTTAGTTTTTCTGCTTCTTTGACCGCACCTTTCTTTTCTAATTCGCGTTGTATTTTTCCGCCATGTCTTACAAATTTTGTAGTTGGAGAAAATTCTCCGAGTTTGTGTCCAACCATTTCTTCTGTTATATAAACCAGGATATGTTCTTTACCATTATGAACTCCAAAAGTAAAACCAAGCATTTCTGGAGTAATAGTACAAGCCCGTTTCCAGGTTTTAATTACTGTCTTATCGTCTGGTTTCAATTTCTTAACCTTCTTTAGTAGTTTTTCATCTACATATGGACCTTTTTTTAAACTTCTAGACATAATTACCTTTTTTTCTTTTTTCGTCTTTTAATTATATATTTATCTGTCCACTTCTTCCTTCTTGTTTTAACCCCTAAGGCGTGTTTTCCCCAGGGCGTTTTGGGATATTTTAAACCAATAGACGATCTTCCCTCTCCTCCACCATGAGGATGAGCAACCGGACTCATTGCACTTCCTCTGACTGCTGGTCTTTTTCCTTTCAAACGACTTATTCCTGCTTTTTTTATAATAGTATACCGCCATTCTGAATGAGAAACTGTTCCTATGGTAGCATAACACTCCCCAATAACCCTTCTAATTTCTTCTGAGGACATCTTTAAGTTAGTATATTTCCCTTCTTGAACCAAAACTTTAGCATCCCCTCCTGCTGCTCTAACCATTTTTCCTCCTCTCCCAGGTTCAAGTTCAATATTATAGACCATAGTCCCTGCCGGGATATTTTTTAGTTTTAATCTGTTTCCAGTTTTAATTTCAGTTTTTTCTGAACAAATTATCTGAGCTCCAATTTTCAACCCCATAGCAGCAATTCGATAGCGCTTCTCTCCATCGTTATACTCCAAAAGAGCAAGAAAGGCAGTTCGGTAAGGGTCGTACTCCAAAGCAATAACTTTTGCCGGAATGTCAATTTTCTCCTGGCCAAAATCAACTATTCTATAGCGTCTTTTTACCCCACCTCCTTGATGACGAACACTTATCCGGCCAGAACTGCTCCTTCCTGCGTGTCTCTTTAAAGAAACAAGCAACCGCTTCTCGGGTTTCTTTTTGGTCAATAATTTTATTGATGATATTCTCTTTTTTCTCATAATATTTAAATTGATAAGGTCTTTATGCCCAAGGTCGAATCTTAAATATGTTGTTATCTTGATAATATCTCTATTTTCTGGCCTTCTTTTATTTTTACAATCGCTTTTTTATATCCCTTTCTCCATCCTGTTTGTCTCCCTAATCTCCTTCGTTTTTTAGGTATCTTAATAATCTTAACCCCAATTGCATCTACCCCATATATATCCTCAACTGCTCTTTTTATTTCAGTTTTATTTGTTTTAGGTCGGACCTTAAAAACATATTTATTTTCTTTTTCAAGCATAGTTGCCTTTTCTGTTATGTGAGGAGAACGGAGAACCTGGTACGCTCTTTCTGAAATTTTCTTCTTCGGTTTCTTGATTTCCGGTTTGATAATTTCCTCCTTTTTTTCTAAAGGCCTCTTTTTAGTTTTTCTTTTCTCTACCTTCTCTTTTCCCTTGTCAAATAATTTCGCCTTCGGCGAAATTCCCGCTTTGCGGGATTTAACAGGGTGAATTTCTTTCTTTTTCTTTTTTTTAAAAAAATCTAATAAACCCATAGTTCAGCGAACAGCGAACAATAATATTGACGTCTATTGGTATCAAATACCAACAGACCATAATTGTTCATTGTTCTTTGTTCTTTGTTGTCTATACTGTTCATTGGCTAAATGTTTCTTTAATCACTTTTATCGCTTCCTTTGGTATAACTAAATATTTATAAGAAAGCAAATCTAAAACATTCAAATCCTTGGCTTGTATCGTATCAACTTTTTGGATATTTCTCACTGCTTTAATTATATTATTATCTATCTGGGGAAGAGCAATCAAAACTGAATTTAATTTGCAAGGTAAGCTATTTAATATCTTAACCATATCTTTTGTCTTTGCCTGCCCCGTAGGCCGAGCGCTCAATGTCTTGAGTGCTTGGTCCTTCAAGAGTTTTTCAATCTTTAAACTATCTAAAACCAAAATCAAATGAGCTTTAGCTTTAGCAGATAATGTTATAAATAATGCCTTTCTTCTTATTTTCCTAGGGATTCTCTTTTTATAAACTTTTTCTTTTCTCGGGCCAAAAGTTACTCCCCCGCCCCGCCAAATTGGCGAACGAATAGAACCGGCCCTGGCTCTTCCCGTTCCTTTCTGCTGCCAGGGTTTTCTGCCTCCTCCCCGCACCTCACTTCTATCTTTGGTATGAGCTGTCCCTTGCCTTTGGTTACTCATCTGACAAGCCATAACCTGATGAACCAAATCAGAATTTAGCGGAACCTCAAAGATTTCTTTAGGTAATAAAGTTGTACTAACTTCTTTGCCTTGTTGATTATAAACAGCAACTTTCATAAATGTCTAAATCCTAATGTCTAATGACAAATAAAATGCCAAATTTCAAATGTCCAATGTCCAATTTTTCTTTTTTGACATTTGTTATTGGTCATTGAGCATTTTATTAGAAATTAGATACTTGCCATTAGTCATTTTAATACACTATCCTCTGATTTCTAACAATGTTCCTTTTCTGCCTGGTATCGCTCCTTTTACTGCAAGCAAGTTATTTTCTGGGTTAATTTGCACTATTTCCAAATTTTTAACCGTTATTCTCTCCGAACCCATTCTTCCTGGCATTTTTTTCCCTTTAATAACTCTTTGAGGAAACATTGAGCCCACTGAGCCCATTGTTCTATGAGTGTGCTTAGTTCCGTGGCTAGCTGGTCCTCCTTTAAAACCCCATTTTTTTACCACACCGGCAAATCCTTTTCCTTTAGAAATTCCGGAAACCTTAACTATATCTCCTTGCTGAAAAATAGAAACATCAATTTTGTCTCCAACTTTTAATTCTTGCTTGCCAGAGTCAGCGGAGGTGGATTCTTTGTTTTCTGTTCTTTGCTCTTTGATGTATTTAAACTCTTTTCCCTTCTCAGTTTTTTTAATTTTCTTTGTCTTTTTTATAAATCCCAGTTGAACCGCCTCATATCCATCTTTCTCTTTTGTTTTTATCTGAGTAATATAACAGGGGCCGGTCTCAACCAAAGTTACTGGAATTACATTTCCTTTCTCATCAAAAATTTGGGACATTTTTAATTTTTTACCGAGAATAAACTTCATAGAATCAATGAATTAAAAAACTGGGAATAGCCCATCCCAGTTTTCTTAGCCTAGGCTTAAGTTGCGCTATTCGTGTCTTATGTTTTGATTTCGATATTAACTCCGGCCGGAAGAGTTAAATTCACCAAAGCATCAAGCATATTAGGGGTAGGATTTAAAATATCGATTAATCTCTTATGAACTCTCATTTCAAACTGTTCACGACTATCCTTATGTACAAAAGAAGAGCGGTTCACAGTGTACTTGTGAATCTCTGTTGGTAAGGGAACAGGTCCCAAAACCTCGGCTCCATATCTTAAAGCTGTTTCAATAATCTGTCGAGCACTATTATCAATAACCTTATAGTCGTAAGCTTTTAGTTTTATTCTAAGCTTTGGTTTTGCTTCTTCAACTACTTTCTGCTTCTGTTTTGTAGGCATCTTAAGAACAATTTTTGGAAAATGGAAGAGGATATCCGGCAATCCGGGTATCCGGGAATAGGATATCTGGGAATCCGGATATCAGGAACTAATTTTTTCCGGATCCCCTGATAATCTGATTTCCTATTCCTGGATCTCCCGATATCCAGATGCCCTCCTTTGTTTCCCATTACTAATTTCTAATTTCCATTAACTAATTTCTATTTTCTTTATTTAATTATCTTGGTTACCACTCCTGCCCCCACTGTTTTTCCTCCTTCCCTAATTGCAAATCTTTGTTTTTCTTCAAGGGCTACTGGTGCGATTAATTTAATTTTCAAATTAACAGTATCTCCGGGCATAACCATCTCTGTCCCCTCTGGTAATATTACGTCCCCGGTCACATCAGTGGTTCGGATATAAAATTGGGGTTTATATCCATTAAAGAAAGGAGTATGACGACCTCCTTCTTCTTTAGTCAAAATATAGACTTCACTCTCAAATTCAGTATGAGGAGTAACTGTGCCTGGTTTTACCAAAACTTGTCCCCTTTCAATCTCTTCTTTTTTAAGCCCTCTAAGCAAAACTCCAACATTATCTCCTGCCCTTCCTTCATCAAGAATTTTATTAAACATCTCTATACTCACTGCAACTGTTTTTTTGGTAGGTCGTAAACCAACTAATTCCACTTCTTCATTAGATTTAACTATTCCTCTTTCAATTCTCCCGGTAGCAACAGTTCCTCGTCCGGCAATAGAGAAAATATCTTCAATAGCCATTAAAAAGGGCTTTTCGATATCTCTAACCGGTTCGGGGATATATTCATCCAAAGCCTTAACCAGATCTAAAATTGGTTTAGCTACTTCATCGTCTACTGATTTCGCTTCAAGAGCTTTGAAGGCAGACCCTCGGATTATCGGAACTTCATCTCCAGGATATTTATATTTTTTTAGAAGTTCTCTAATCTCAGATTCAACCAAGTCAATGATTTCTGGATCATCTACCATATCGCATTTATTCAAGAAGACAATTATTGAAGGTATACCAACCTGACGAGCCAATAAAATATGCTCCCTGGTCTGGGGCATAGGACCGTCAGGAGCGGAAACAACCAAAATTGCTCCATCCATCTGAGCAGCTCCGGTAATCATATTTTTAATATAGTCAGCGTGTCCAGGACAATCAATATGGGCATAGTGTCTTTTCTCTGACTCGTATTCAAGGTGAGAAATAGAAATTGTCAGACCCCTGGCTTTTTCCTCTGGGGCCGCATCAATCTGGTCAACGCTTTTCTCCATGGCTTTTAACCCTTTCAAACCTAAAACATGGAGTGTCGCGGCAGTTAAAGTAGTTTTCCCATGGTCAACGTGACCAATGGTACCAACATTAATATGAGGTTTTACTCTCTCAAATTTTTCTTTTGCCATGTTTGCTTCACAAACCGCTGATAGACAGCTGATTTCTACGCTGATAAACGCTGATATCAGCGTAAATTCGGCGTAGCTATCTGCGTTAATTCAGCGGATTTTAATTAATTCAAGAATATATAATTTATTCCTTAGCGAATCAAGGTTCTGCCGAGCGTTAGCGAGGCAGGTTCTTAATTCAAGATTATATGATTATTCCTTAGCGAATCAAGGTTCTGCCGAGCGTTAGCGAGGCAGGTTCTTAATTCAAGAATATATGATTATTCCTTAGCGAATCAAGGTTCTGCCGCGCGTTAGCGAGGCAGGTTCTTAATTCAAGATTATATGATTATTCCTTAGCGAATCAAGGTTCTGCCGAGCGTTAGCGAGGCAGGTTCTTATATTACTTATTCTACTAAAAACAAAATAAAAGTCAACCCCGTTAGAAGCCTTTGGCGAAAAAAAATTAAATTTTAATTTTTTTTCGCAACTTCCTGAACGGTCAAATATCTCAGTATTATCTTATTTGGCTTTATAAAACATTATACCACATACACAGGCTTCTAACGGGGTCAATAGTTATTATCTTAACGTCTTTTCCCCTCAATAATTTCCTGGGTAATACTCTGGGGCACCTGGTCATAATGGTCAAATTCCATGGTAAAGGTTCCCCTGCCTTCAGTTAAAGACCTTAAAGTGGTGGCATATCCAAACATTTCAGCTAAAGGAACTTTAGTGTCAATAATTTTCATATTTAATCTATCTTTAGTTTCTTCAATCCTGCCCCGCCTTGCTGACAAATTCCCAATAATATCTCCTAAAAACTTTGAAGGAATAATGACTTCTAATTTCATAATCGGTTCCAACAAAACTAATTTTGCTTTTTTTGCTGCTTCTTGAAAAGCCATTGAAGCGGCGATTTTAAAAGCATTCTCTGAAGAATCTACTTCATGAAAGGAACCATTATATAAAGCTACTTCTACATCTGTCATTGGATATCCGGCCAAAACTCCTCGAGCCATTGCCTCTTTTACTCCTTTTTCTACCGAAGGAATAAATTCCCTGGGAATAATACCGCTTTTAATTTCATCTATAAATTTAAATCCTTTGCCCTCCTCTGCAGGTTTAATCCTTAACCAAACATGCCCGTACTGGCCCCTACCCCCACTCTGCCTGATATACTTGCCTTCGGCCTCGGCCTCTTCTAAAATTGTTTCTTTGTAAGCAACTTGGGGTTTTCCAACTACTGATTCTACCTTAAATTCTCTTTTCATTCTGTCAATAATAATTTCAAGATGTAATTCACCCATTCCTGAAATAATGGTTTCTCCGGTCTCTAAATCACTCTTTACTTTAAAAGTCGGGTCTTCCTCTGATAACTTCTTAAGAGCCAAAGCTATTCTTTCTTGGTCGGCCCTGGATTTTGGCTCAACCCGTATGGAAATAACCGGCTCCGGGAAAACAATTTTCTCCAGAATAATGGGCTCAGTTGGGTCGCAAAGGGTGTGCCCGGTTTGGGTATTTTTAAGACCGACGGTGGCAGCAATATCTCCAGCAAAAACTTCTTCTACTTCTTCTCTTTCTGCTGCATGCATTCTTAAAATTCGTCCGATTCTTTCTTTTTCACTTGTTACTGAGTTTAACAAATAAGACCCCCTTGTCAAGGAGCCAGAATAGACTCGAAAATAAGTTAAGGTCCCTACATAAGGGTCAGTGGCAACTTTAAAGGCAAGAGCGCTGAACTTCTCTAAATCATCAGGTTTTCTCTCTATTTCATCCCCGGTTTTAGGATTAGTCCCTTTAATTGGAGGAATATCTTTTGGACTGGGAAGATAATTACAAATGCCATCAAGCAGGGGCTGAATTCCTTTGTTTTTAAGAGCCGTCCCACAAAATACTGGAATAAGTTTGTATTTTATAATGGCTTCTCGTAAAATCTTTTTTAAATCTTTGACCGGAATTTCTTTTCCAGCTAAGTATTTTTCTAAAATATTTTCGTCTTCGGCAACAATTTTCTCAACCATTTTCTTCCGGCATTTTTTTGCTTCTTCTAATAAATTATCAGGAACAAGTTCCCTGGCTTCTGGACAAGGTTGACCTTTCTCATCAAGAAGAATGACTTCTTTTACTATCTGTCCAAAATCGCCTTCAAACTTTAAGGCCTTCATATTCAAAAGATCAATTACTCCCTCAAAACTATCTTCCTCTCCAATTGGTATCTGGAGAGCTAAAGCTGCTGGAGAAAGTTTTTCTAAAATAGAATCTAAACTTTTTTTAAAAGAGGCGCCAATTCTATCTAATTTATTTATAAAACACAATCTCGGCACTTTAAATTTATCTGCCTGACGCCAAACAGTTTCAGATTGGGGTTCTACCCCGGCTACTCCGTCAAAAACTACTACTGCTCCACCTAAAACCCTCAGGGACCTCTGAACTTCAGCAGTAAAATCAATATGGCCGGGCGTATCAATAATATTAATCTGGTATTCATTTTGTTTCGCCCCGTTAGAGATATGCTCTTTCTGTGCTTTTTTCTTGTCCTCAGAATCTCTAAGGGGGTTCGCCTCTGTTTTATCTATATCAGCCGGCACCCAAAAACAGGTGGTAGCAGCAGAAGTAATAGTAATTCCTCTTTCTCTTTCCTGCTCCATCCAATCCATAATAGCCTGTCCATCGTGAACTTCTCCAATCTTATGAGAAATTCCGGTGTAAAAAAGCACCCGTTCAGTAACGGTTGTCTTCCCGGCATCAATATGGGCAATTATTCCAATGTCACGAACTTGTTCTATTGGATATTTTCTCATTTTTGCTTCGCAAAACGCGGTTTTTACCACCTAAAATGAGCAAAGGCACGGTTGGCTTCAGCCATCCGATGAGTGTTTGTCTTCTTTTTTACTGCCAAGCCAGTGTTGTTTGCAGCGTCAATAAGTTCAGCAGCTAATTTCTCTTTCATCGGCTTTCCTTTCTTTGACTTAGCTCCTTGAATGAGCCACCGCATAGCTAAAGCTAATTTTCTACTACCTTTTACTTCTCTGGGAACCTGGTAAGTTGCTCCACCGATCCTTTTCGATTTCACTTCAAGCAAAGGCGAAGCATTTTTTAAAGCAAGCTCAAAAACCTCTAAAGGTTCTTTTTTGGTTTTTTCTTTAACAATATCAAAAGCATTATAGACAATCTTTCTGGCTATGGTTTTTTTGCCACGCCTCATAATATAGTTAATAAACTTGGAAACATTAGTGCTGTTATAAACGAAATCAGCCCCTATTAGATGTTTTTTTATTTTCTTTCCCCGAGCCATAATATTAGATGGTTAGGTGGTTAGGTGGTTAGCCTTTAAGTTAATCTCCTATTTTTGCTTCTCCCTCTTGGTTCCATATTTAGAACGGGACTGTTTTCTTCCCTCAACACCGGTAGTATCCAGAACCCCTCTTACCACATGGTATCTTACTCCCGGCAAATCTTTAACTCTTCCCCCTCTAATAAGGACCACAGAATGTTCTTGAAGTTCATGGCCTTCTCCGGGAATATAAGCCGTAACTTCTGCTCCGTTAGTCAGACGCACCCTGGCTACCTTTCTTAAAGCTGAGTTGGGTTTTTTGGGTGTTACGGTAAAAACTTTAAGGCAAACCCCTCTTTTGAATGGTGAAGGGTATTTCTTTGGTCTATTTTTAAGCACATTAAATCCAAACCCTAAAACCGGCGTCTTGGAACGTTTTTTTATTTTTTTTCTACCTTTTCTAATAAGTTGATTAATAGTTGGCATATTTGTAGAACTTAATAAAAAGACAGCGACGAACGCTATTTTATAAGCTACCAAATAAATCTTAAATTGTCAACAAAAATGATTTAAAACAAAGGAACACCAACAATTATAACAAAAATCCAGTTAATAACCAAAGAAATCCAGGGGAAGAAAAAGAAAATAATAAAAAGCAGAATGAAAAAACCGAATTGCCTTAGAAACACTTTTACATTTTCTGCCCCTGCTGGTAAAAAAGTAAAAAGAATATGAGAACCGTCTAAAGGAGGAACGGGCAGTAAATTAAATACCGCCAATAAGATATTAATATAAACAATGTAAGAAAACATTAAATAAAGTCCTGAAAAAGCAGATATAATTGGTAAAAACCTCAAAGACAGACCAAATATCAAGGCGATTATTAAATTTGCTCCCGGTCCGGCTAAGGCCACTTTAGCCGAGCCATATTTTTGGTCTCTGAAATTATATGGATTAATTGGTACTGGTTTCGCCCAACCGAAAATAATTCCCCCACCGGTTAATTTCGTCATTAAAATACAAAAAATCGGCACAATAACCGAACCAATCGGGTCTAAGTGTTTCAAGGGATTTAAAGTCAAGCGACCAGCATATTTTGCTGTCGGATCACCTAAATAATTAGCCACTAACCCATGAGAAACTTCGTGAATAACGATAGAGAAAATTAAAACAATAATCAAAAATAAATATTCCATTTTTTTAATACTAACACATCTTGAATAAAATTTAAAATCCTGATAAGGTTATGGTATGGCTAAACAATGCCCAATTTGCGGGAAAAAATCAATAATGGTTTGGCGGCTGAAAAAACTCAGGGGAAGATATAATCCCACCGTCAAAAAAAGAAAATATCCCAACTTACAATGGGTCAGGATTCCTATTGATACAAAAAAACCGGCTTATAAAAAATTCGCCGGGAAACGAGTTTTGGCCTGCACCAAATGCATCAAAGCTTTGGGAAAAAGGAAATAGTTTCCTGCGGGCTGTAGTATAACAGTTAGTATTTGCCCTCGGGGAGGGTAAGACCTGGGTGCGATTCCCAGCAGCCCGAAAAGTTTTTATTCTTGAAATAAAACAGCCGTGAATAACGGCTGTTTTATTAATTTATCAATTAATAGCCCTGCTTTTCTATTGAATTTTAATCTTACCCACCAACATCTCTAATAAATTCTTTGCTTCTTCTTGAGCTCTCTCTTCGGTTTTACTTTCAGTAAAACTTTGCCATTGGTTTAGAAGCTCTTCATCTTCTAAGTTTCTGACTGCGTTTTCTAATTTCAATCTTGTTTCAAAATCAACCTCTGTTTCTGCTTTCAACACCTTTCCAATAAAAAGTTTAGTAAATTCTAAAACTTTCTCATTGGTTTGTTGAATTTCTAAAAGGGTTTGAGTTTGACTAAGTTCCTTTTGGACAACAAAATGCTTAAAAGCAAAGAAAACACTTCCAGCTAACAATATAATTATTATAATAATAAATAAATAAATTTTTGATTTCATGTTTTTTAATTCTTGCCTCTTAATTTTTGCTTCTTAATTCTATCACGTATTTTATCACGATAGAAGTTGTAGAACAATAAAATTATGACCGCGGCCAACAAAATAGTTTTCCAGTCCACGACCTTTAGCCACCAATATTTGGTTTTTAACTCAATGTTTACATGAACTCCGCTTCCTTCTTTAACCTGAAAGAGTTTACCGTCATAGATAAGATAACCTGGGGCTTCAACTTTAAGATAATAAGAACCTTCTGGCACTAAAAATGAATATTTTCCGGTAGCGTCGGTAATTTGGGGACTTTCCTGTTGATATTCTTTGGCTGGCCATAATTCATAGTGTTTGGTTTCTGGATTCAACCAATAAAGAGAAACAATGGCTCCGGGGATACGAGTTTCTTTATCTCTGTCTTTTTCATAAATATATCCTTCTGGGTCAACCACGGCAATTAAACGAATTTCTTTCCTGCCTAAGTCAGGGTCTTCATAATCCATTACCGTGATAATTTCATATTCTCCTTCAACTATTGGAGCAGGAACTTCAGCTGTATAAATTCCATCGTTATCAGGGTCGGTATATTCAAATTCCATTAAAACCAATCTTTCCTCAACTCTGACCGGTTTCTCTTGCTGAAAAGCAAAAGCCGGCTCAGCAAACATTAAAGAGGCAGTTAAAGAAGCAAGAGGTAATTGGGAAGAACTTGATTCCTCTCTTTTCTTTTTAAAGACAATGTATCCTTTTACACTCTTTACGGGTTTATCTGGTTTAACCACTAATTGGAGAGGTTCACCTGAAATAGTTCTAATTGATTGCTGGGGTTTGCCTTCTTCGGTTACGGTCAGAGCAATGTTGAAATCTATCAATTCTCCACCAGTTCTGGCAAAGACAATTTCTGAGGGTAATTCTTGCTTAATCCCTGAAGACAACTTAGCAACTGGAACACTTTGGGGCAAAGCAAATTTCCCAGGTTCAACTTTTGTGATTGGCAGTTCTAATCTTTCCGTTAATCCCGGCAAACTCAATTTGACTGTTTTCAATTTCTCAATATCAGTAATTTTAGCAATGCCAACCTCTTCAAAGGTTTTTTCAAGCTGGGGAAACTTTTCAGTCAAAGCTCTAATTTCTTCTGGCAGGGGAGCTAAGACGAACTCTTGAATTGGCTTTGAAGGCAGAAGCTGCCATTTGCCCTGGAAAACTAAGGGTGCTTCTTTGGGAACGACTTCTTCTATTGGCAAAAGTTCTGGTTTTTCTTCTGGTTTTGGTTTGGGCTTAATAATCTCTTTAATTTTCTCTGAGATTTCTTTAATCTTTTCAGGAATTTTCTTAACTTCTTCAATGACTTTCTTCGGCACTTCTTTAATCTTTTCTATCACCGGCTTTTCCTTTCTAAAAACAATCGTATCAGAAACAATCTCTGAAGGTTGGCCGTATCTGGTATAAAATCTGACGTAAACAGTATAACTTGCTTCCGGACATTCTGGCTTTCTGTAGCATAAATCCCAGTCATAGGAGGACTGGAAAGGAATCTGGCCTGTCCCTCCTTTAAGGTCAGGATTGTTTGATACCGTCATTCTGGCAGCGTCAGAACCTGCTATTAATTTAAAAGTAACTTCTCTACTTTCGGTATATTTATCTCCGTCGTTAATCAAAATACTAAATCCTTCTGCCGGCGGAGTAGGCGGATTATATGCCCCTGAAGGCAAACCGCCGCCGCCGCTCGCCGGGTCGGTTTCGTCGTTGTCGGTTAAAGAAGCACAGCCCGGATCATTAGGATAATCGGTTTTTCCATCACCGTCATCGTCAGTCGCGTTATTGCAAGCCGGTCTGGCGCTTTGAGGCCGCCAGTCAGTTTTAACTTTGTAATCACAATCAAAAATAATCCAACCAGTGTTTTCACCTAAAGCCGAACCAGTAAATTCACCTGAGGAATTAATAATCACTCCGCCGTTAGTAGGAGCAAAATTTATCCAGCCAATATTCTCTCCCCAGGCATAGCCAGATAAATTTCCTGCACCATCATTGGTTACATTGTCTAAATTGAGCCAACCTGTATTTTCTCCTAAAGCATAACCAGAAAGACCCGAATCAGTAATATGAACATCGCCCTGACTGGTGCCAAAATTAATCCAGCCGATATTCTCGCCCCAGGCGTATTTGTAAGTGCTGTCTATGGTGCCATCAGTAGAGGAGGCAAATGCAAAACCAGCAGACATCAGCTGTCCTGTAAAACTAAAGATTAACAAAATTGTAATGAAAGTTTTTGACATTTTTATAATAAATTGCTATTTTGTCTTCAAAAAGCAATAATTTGATTTTGGTAAAAATCTTTTCTTTAACTTTCCTAAATGGCTTTCGTAGATATCTCTTCTTAACCTAAAACTGAAAGCGTGCCTAAAATGCCCATAATAAGAATTAATCATTGCCAAGGTTTCTTTTAGTTCCCCAGCTTCGCCTGATTCGCTTAAATCCGCGAAATTCGCGTTATACAATCTATCTTTTAATCGACTAACCACTTTTTGTCGGACTAAGATATAATTTGGTTTTATAAAATATCCTAAGAAATTTATTCCTTTATCAATTGATTGCAGTTTTGTTTTATTTAAATTTAGCTCTAAATCCAAACTTTCTTTCAGAAAAAGATTAATTTTATCCCTCAAATATTTTAATCTTTCCTTGTTTCTGTCTAATAAAACTAAATCATCAACATAACGAACATAATATTTACATCTCAGTCCTCTTTTTACAAACTGGTCTAATCCATTTAGATAAAGATTAGCAAAAAACTGGGAAGAGTAATTACCGATGGGAAGTCCTTTATGAAATCCAGAGTGAAATAAAGATTTCCGAGGAGGGATAAGTTTAAATAAAGTAGGGTTTCCCTTAATAATATAATTTTTAGTAGGTTTATGAAAAATAATAATCTTAGCTAACCATAAAACATCCTTTTTCCATTGGTAAGATTTATTTTGTTTGAAAATCAATTTTTTAAAAAGCGAGTAGAAAATGTTATAGTTAATAGCCATAAAAAATCCAGAAATATCCAATTGCGCATAAAACGCCTCTTTGTCGCAATTTTCTGTTACTTTTCTAATAAACTTTTTCAACCTCTCTATTGCCAGATGGGTTCCTTTGTTTTTTCGGCAGGAAAATGTGTCAAAAATGAATCTTTTTTCACCTATATTTTCTATTTCATTAATTAAAAGGTGATGGACTACTCTGTCTCTAAAGTTGGCGGCAAATATCTCTCTGGGAGAAGGCCTCTTTATCACAAAGCAAATAGAACGGCCGGGCCTATATTTCTTTGCCTCTAATTCTTTTTGGAGCTGAAAAAGATTTCTCTCTAAATTCCATTCAAATTTCAAAGCATTTATAGTTTTTCTTTTGGTTTTTCGACAATCTAAATAAGCCCGATAAAGTTTTTCAAAGGAAAATATAGTTTTACCCATAATATTTGTTATTTAAGAAGCCCATTTGAGCCAACCACCAATCATTTCCCCGATTTCTTTAAGATAATAAGTCTGAATATGGACAAACCGTTTCTTAGAGATTAATTTCAACTCCTGACTTATTCGTAATCTCACCTTTAGTTTATCAAAGGTAATGCTAAGTTCTGAAATCTTCGGACTTTTTTTCTCGTTGGGCAAAGCATTTGCTTCTAAAACTAAATCTAGGCATAGCCAACTTAGATTTAAGATACTTGCTCCCAAGGTATACTTATACTGCTTTGGAAAGTTTCTTACTGTTTCGTATAAGAATTTAATCAGCTGATAGAATTTGAGGTACAAAGAAAGATGTTCAGATTGGGCCATAATAAGGAATCATCGCGAGAACAAGTTTCCCAAACCTCTTCTCAGGCTAAAAATCAATTTCCCGCGGAGGCAACGAACATAGTTTGAATTGGTCTTATTGTTGTTGTTCACGTTGCCATTGTTGAAATTCACGTTCCAAGCGTTGCTGGTATTATTGGCGTTGGTAGTAGAAGACCAGTAGTAGCTGGACTGAGTTTATATTCCTACGCTTATCTATCCTCCAAAAGTCTGATAATCTTAAAAAAGACTTTTTGACTATTAATGCCCCTATCACTTTTTGAGGGGGCGGTAAGAACGCAATAGATTTTTAGTCGCTCTCTCCCAAAAGCCATTTGTTTCCACAAATCAACTTTTTAGGAATCCGGCGATAATTAAAGTTTAAAAATTTTGCGGAACAAATTCCAAATTCCAAATTATCTATTCCAAAGGAAAAAACTCTATTGCCCGCGGAGGCAACGAACATAGTAGGAATAGGTCTTATTGAGGGAGTACACGTAGCCATTGGAGAAACGCACGTACCAAGCGCCGCTGGGATTAAGGGCGTAGGTAGTAGAAGACCAGTAGTAGCTGGACTGAGTGTTTGGGAAATAAGTCGATGCCCCACTACCTATAATAGCTGGAGAATATTCCCCATAATCCACAATATTTTGCAATTCTTTTATATTGGGCAATCGCCAATCCGTATATCCTCCATAAGTTAGGTTCTCACAATTATTTATAGCATCTGCGCTGCCACCAGTCGGCAACCAAGCCATTGTGGATGGTATGGTCAGGCCTGCCGCACTGGCTGTCCACACTGTCTCCCGCCAATCCCCAGCCCCTACATCAGTTGTAAAAGTTCCCGAGGTGTGGGCTACCGCACAGACATAGAACTTTGTCTGAATCGCCATTCCTCCGCTCGTGTATGTCTTGCCAGTTGTATCCACTTTAGTTGAGCAAGCAGCATTGGAATAAAGAATCAATGTCTTAGCAGTCGCATCAACCACGACATAGTAAATATTGCCGTTCAATATATCACCCATATCGTCTGTAATATTGTTAATCAGCACAGACTGACCAGTGGTGATACCCTGCAAACCGTCAACGGTCAGAACGCAAGGACTGGCTGCTGTTGCCGCTGATATATTAGCTGCAGTAGCGTTAGCACCAGTTGCGTCTCGCACAAGATCGCCCAAAACATAAGCAGTGCTCGTTGTCCAATCCCCTTTTGCTGTTTGAATTTGATTTGTTGCGATGCCTGCCAATGCAGCCCCCGGGATTATTTTTTGAGGTTCTTTTACCCACATTAATAATGTATTATTATCTGTTATCGTCCCGTCTCCGTTATCTGTATAAGAAAGGGCTAATCCTTTTTCGTAAGTCCCGTCATCGTTTGTTGCGTAAGACGTAACTTGGCCAGTGGCAACCATAGCGCCAGGAGGCATTGTTCCTACTGTGCCGAATATATTTACTCCTGATTTAATATTGCCGACAGTAAGATCGCCATCTACAGCCGTGCAGGTTTTACTGCCAGAGTAAAGTCCATCAGTGATGGTGAAGGACAATTCGCCTGCGCCTCCTGACACGTTGGCTCCGGCTGTAATATTGCCCGTAACCTCTGCTCCGTCAACCCAGCATTTCTTCCCTGAAAGAATATCAGTAAGGACAGCGTCTCCCGAGGAAGTATCCACCACATTGCCATCTCCGTCTACGCTAAATATAGTGATGCCGCTTTTAATGTTGCCACTAACCAAATATGCGTCACCAGCCAAAGTGCCGCCGCTGTAATAGCCGGTAGTGACTGATTGGTCAGAGACACCGCAAGTCAAAATAAAACTGCCATTATTGGCCATAGTGCCGGTTTGTAAAGTCCAATCAGTTTGAGAATCACCGAAAAATTTTTTACCGCTCAAAACATCGGTTGTTGCGGCAGTACCGCCCGAAGGCACGAGCGTGCCGGTAACGCCAAGATAGATTGTATCTAATTTGACTGTGTTGGCAACAATGGTAGGAATAGCGTCATAAATCTCGGTCAAAGTATGGCTTGTGCCGGTCAAAGAGTCGGCAAAAGTAAAAGAGTGCCCTCCTGCAGTGGATGTGGCATTGGTAGTTAGTCGTGTATAAATCTCCGATAAAGTATAAAACTGGGCCGATGGCGTGTCGCTCGGCGGCGTTATGGTGCCGGCTTTAACAACAGTAAAGATTATCAAGACAGAAATCAAAATAGTTAGCCCGCCCTTGATAAAATTTGTAAGACGAGATTTGGGTTTTCTGAAACTTCCGGGCTCAACCGAGAAAGAAGAAACCTTATTGGTTCCAATGTTTTTAATTTGCCATTGATTTTGCTTTTTCATATTTTTGTTCCATTTTTCTTTTGCCAACCGGCTTTTCTAAGAAAAACAGTTTAGCAAAAGAAATAGGTTAATGTTTTTTGCGACCTTTTGAAAAATTAAAAAAGCACTCTAAA
>Ga0315547_1000428_pt1 | contig 43089 bp, 39 predicted proteins | sample SalMarSW160240MG_2_FD_202542 | JGI IMG/M metagenome (GOLD analysis project Ga0315547, IMG submission 202542) | Salt marsh sediment microbial communities from the Plum Island Ecosystem LTER, Massachusetts, United States - Salt Marsh Sediment SW1601-240 ...
GATCGTTACATTGAACGGTTGCACGAACTGGAGAGAATCTGCCAATCATTTCCTGCCGTACAAGCAGCTTATGCACTGCAAGCCGGCCGCCAAGTGAGAATAATGGTACAGCCAGAACGAGCAAGTGACGAAGTAGCGGCAAAACTTGCCTACGATATTGCTCGGACCATTGAAGAGGAGCTGAATTATCCGGGAGAAATCAAGGTTAATGTAATCCGTCAGACGCAGTTTACAGAGAACGCCAGATAAGGATATGCTAGAGGAGGAAGGATGGAGATGCTAAGACTATCATCCAAATCTAATCCCAAGGCAAGCGCGGGTGCCATTGCCAATAGCATCCGCCAGTATGGGGAAGCGCAACTCCAAGTCATTGGTCCACGTGCAGTAAACCAGGCTGTGAAAGCTATTGCTATTGCCCGTGGATACATGGCTCCAAGTGGAGTGGATCTCTACTTCATGCCCGCTTTCCATACTGTTCTTGTAGAGGAAGAAGAGAGAACTGCAATCTGTTTTGAGATTCGCCCGCGTTACCCACTACAGAGACTAATCACCTCCTCTCCATTATGAAGTGATGCTGGCAGTTTAGCAGATACGTGTCCTTGTTCATCTGCTCGAATCTAGGTAGTATTAGTGGATTTTGATCCCTATTTGAAGGAGTGACTTAGGAATGGAACGTTTCTTTGCGCGGTACCGAAAAGTGATTATCTGGGCTATTGTGGTAGCTTTTTTTGTAGGAAGTATAGCTCTTTACTCTCTGCAACGCTTTGGAGGAACGAAAAGCGCGTCTCCTGGGAACTACGAAGCGCAGGTACCTGCTACAGTAAACGGAACGGCGATCTCCAGTACGGGATTCGAGCAGGCTTCAACAGACCTATTCAATCAATATGAAGAGTACTACAAACAGATGGGTCAAGACATCAGCGCGACTCTGGCAGGCGCAAGTGGCGAGTTGCTTTACATTCAAGTACAGGCTTCTGCAATGCAGAATTTGATCCGCAAGGTTCTGTTAGACCAAGAGGCGGAGCACCATGGCATTAAGATTTCCAAGGCAAAGATAGATTCACAGTATACGTCCGAATACAATTCTCTTCTTGAAAGATACGATATCAGCGAAGACCAGCTCGCTTCCATCCTGGAAAACCAAGGAAAAACTCTCGATGAGTATAAGGCCGCATTCCGAAATACTATAAGCGATCAGTTGCGCAATGAGGCTTTGCGTGAACGTGTTGTTGGTAGTATTGAACCAACAGAAGAGGAACTTCGCTCTTATTTCGAGGACAATGCTTCGAGCTACGAAACAGAGGAAGAGATCCGTGCGTCACACATCCTAGTCCAGGATGAAGAAACAGCAGACGAAGTACTGGAAAAATTGACCGCAGGGCAGAGCTTTGCTGAACTAGCTAAGGAATACACAACTGATACGGGTTCGGCAGATGAAGGTGGTGATCTAGGTTGGTTCTCCCGTGGGAAGATGGTTGCTGAGTTTGAAGAAGCGGCCTTTGCGTTGGAAAAAGGAGAAATAAGTAAGCCAGTGAAGACCGATTTTGGTTACCATATCATTCAGCTTGTTGACCGCAAAGCAGCCAGTAAACCTACATTGGAAGAAGTAAAAGACCAAGTCCATGATGATTGCATTGCGAAGATTTCGAGCGAACGATTCAACGATTGGTACCAAGAGACACTATCGCAAGCTGACATTAAGATCAACCTTCCGTTAGTAAATGCTTACCTGCAGCAACAGGAAGATACTGAACTTGGGTTAGCTGAGTTTGAACGAATAAGAGAGGAGGGCTTATCGGGTGATTCATACCTTCCTTACTACATTGGCCGCATTTACGACTCCAAGATGGTGACAGTTGCCAGTAAGAAAGCCGATCTTGAAAAGAAAGAGGAGAAAACTGAAGAAGAAATAGAACAAATCGAGGAGCTGAGTCAGCAAATCGATAGCTACAAACAGAAAGCACTGTCCCTCTACCTAGAGACCTTGGAAGACGTAGAAGCCGATAAGGGCTTGCTAGATCGGATTCTCGCGCTTGACCCAGATAATGTGAGGGCAATTTACCGCTATGGCAAGCTTCTTGTAGAACAGGGAAATCCCATCAGTGCTGACATGCGATTCGAGGAAGCGATCACCAAAGACCCCAGCTATATCCCGGCGTACATAGCTTCAGGAGATGTAGCTATGGACAATAAGAATTACCGCAGAGCTGCTGAGCAGTATCAAGAAGCACTGGAACTTCGGCCAAAGGACCTTGCCGTAATGACCAAGCTCTCTAGTGCTTACCTTGCTCTTCAACAACTTGATGAGGCTGAAAAGCAGCTTGTAGCAATTGAAGACATCGATCCACATAACCTTGCTCTAAGCATAGGGCTGGGAGATCTTGCATATGCAAGAATGATTCTGGCAATCAATGAACGTGACGCGCTCAAGGAGAAGCCTGAGCGTACATCGGAAGAAGAGACTCAGTTGCTGCAGCTTCCCGATACGATCAGCGCTTATCACGAAACTGCGAGAAAGCAATATGAGAAAGCGCTTACTAGTAGCGGCTCAGCAGATCTTTACATCAAGCTAGGGAGAGCGGAGCTTGCAATAGGCGAATTCGACCAAGCGAAACGGGCATTTCACGACGCAGTAGTTCGTTCTCCATACAAAGCTGAAGCATATGAGGGCATGGGAGATCTTCTCATGCAGCAGGGAGATACAAAAGGAGCAATTGAGGAATATAGGACTGCATTTTCACGCAGCTTTGACAGCACCCTAAAACAGAGAGTAGGGGAAGAGATCATCAAGTATGATCCTGATGACATTACGATGCGCTTTAAGCTTGCCGATATTTATGCAGACCAATATATGTGGAGTGCAGCAATCAAGCAATATGCAGCAATTATCGAAGCTAGTCCAGATTTAGTTGAGGCGTACGAGAAGATTGCAGAGGCATACAAATGGCAAACCGAGTATGATACAGCCATCGACTATCTGAAGAAAGCGATCGATTATGCGGCTAATGATTCAGCCAAAATAAGTATCTACAACAAAATCATCGAGATTGACCAGACCCAGGTTGGTCAGGGCAAACCGCTTTCAGTTTCAGGACTTGACTCCCTGCTTAAGTTGGCGCAAATCTACCTTGTCCAGGGGAATCTGCAGGACGCTAGAGAAAAGCTAGAACAGATGATAAGCATAGATCGCTCTTATCATGCGGAGGATGTAGCAGCGCTCTTGCTACAAGCTGGCGGTGAATTACCAGAGCCATCGATTTCCGAAGACACAGTGCAGACGCCTTCTAGTATCGTAACTCCATCTGTGGATAAGGTACAGACTTCTTCCAGTAGCGCTGCGCCAAGCACTTCACAGGAAACATCAAACGACACTCAACAATGAGCCGTAGTACTTTTGAGCAGTTGACGAAATTAGTTGAACGTTTGCGAGCAGAGGATGGTTGTCCTTGGGATCGTGCCCAGAATCATCGTTCTCTGCGCCCATACCTTATTGAGGAAGCGCACGAAGCAATTGCAGCCATCGACGCGAATGACCCCGCAGCCGTTGCTGTAAGTTGGGAAAAAGGCATTGATCTAGAGCTCGCGCTTGAGGAGTCAATCGCAGTGCTGTCACAGGCGTGCCTTAGATGATTCCCATGAACCAAGATGCAACGGTATTTTGGGTAAACACACACGAATCCGAGGTTCATTTCATTGACGCCATTCTAAGTGCGTACGATGGCATGGCAAACGTAAGACGCGATTACCGCGTGCGTAATGGAAAGGCGTATTTTAAGGTGTACGTTTCTCCTGGTATGAAGGATGAGTTTTTGTTTCTTACGAAGCGTCTGCGGCAATCGGGTACAATAATAGGCGAGGTGTTGGAGGAACAAGCGAATGAAGATTCTAAGGCCACATGAAGTTGTATCCTCGATCTTCCAGATTGATTACGAACGTCTACTAAGTAGTGGAAAACGGGCAATCATATTTGATCTTGATAATACCCTTGGCCCCCGAAAGTCAACTCGGCTTGAAACGCAGGTTCTTACCCTTCTAGGCTCTCTAAAAGGTATGGGATTTCATGTTGGAATACTCACGAATCGGCGGCATATTGGTAACAATCAGTCAATTGAACATCTCGCAGAAGATTATCCCTTGGTCCATCGAGCCGGCAAACCTGCGAGGAGCGGCTTCCTCTTGCTGTTAGACAAACTAGATGCTTCGCCCAAGGAAGCAATAATGGTAGGAGATCGCGTCTTCACCGATATCTTCGGGGCTAACCGTTTGGGGATCTACTCAATTCGTATTCGTTCTACTTGAGGCGCGGGTCGAGTACATCACGCAGGCTATCGCCTAGGATGTTGAATCCGAAGACGGTAACGAGGATGGATAAACCTGGATAGACTGCCATCCACCACGCGGTGCGCATGAACTCCTGTGCCTGCTGGAGCATCGCCCCCCATGATGGGATCGGTGGCCTTACTCCAAACCCCAAGAAGCTTAAGCCCGCGACAACGATGATGTTCACCCCAACCATCATCGTTGTAACGACAAGGAGCGAGGCGATCGCGTTTGGCAACACGTGACGAACAATAATCCGAAGGGTTGGCGCACCAACTGCCCTGGCTGCTAGAATGTAGTCCTTCTCCCGCACAGAGAGGACTTCGCTGCGGATAATCCGTGCCGGCTGCAACCCAAAGACACCCAGAACGATAATAAGTGTGAGTACGCCCGCTTCCCACAGGCTCACAATCAGGAGGACCAGTACAAGGAAAGGGATTGAATTGACGATCTCAAGAACCCGCATGATCACTGTATCGGGCACGGCGCGAAAGTATCCCGCAATCAAACCAAGGAAGCCGCCGAAGACCATATTAAGAAGGGTGGCACCCGCCCCGATCCCTAGCGCGACGCGAGAGCCAAAGATCATTCGGTCCAGGACGTCCCGGCCAAAGTTATCCAGCCCCAGCGGGTGCTCCGCTGAGGGTGGGTCAAGGAAGTTCACAAGATCCATTGAGAGGGCGTTGCCGTGCGCAAAGAATGGAGCAAAGATTGCCACATAGAAGACAATCAGGATGATTCCCAGACCGACCAATCCTTTAAGATCTTTAGAGAACCGTCTTGCAACAATCTGCCAGTATCCTTGCACAAAGGTCTCCACGTTGCTCGCGCGGATCAATCGGTGCAGGTCAAAGAACGCCCACAGCCAAAGGAGTGCGAAAAAGAGGAACAGCAAGATGGTCGAGAACCAGTACTGCGACGGGCTCTTACTAGCCGAACAGGCAAGCCAAGCCAATCGTCCTCGCAGTACGGCAAGGTAAAGGACTCCACCCTGGGCAGTTAAAAAGGCCCAGAATAACAACCCCTTCCGCCACCACCCACGGGCGATATGACCAAGACCTGGAAGAAGAAGGGACAAAAGATAATCTCGCAATAACGTGTTTCTGTTGTTCTCAGTCATAGGTGATCCTTGGGTCAATGTACGCATACAACAGGTCCACGAAAAGGTAGGAGATCAAGTAGCAGGTGGCCATAAATAGGGCAACTCCAAACACAACCGACTGGTCACGCCGCAGGATCGAATCTACGACTAACCGTCCAATCCCGGGCCAGGCGGTCGTCGTCTCGGTAAGTACCGCTCCGGCGAAGATCGTGCCGACCTGCAGCCCAATGTTTGTGACTAGAGGCGCTAGTGCGTTTCGGAATGCATGTTTGATGAGCACCACGCTTTCTCGTAATCCCTTAGCGCGTGCTGTATCGATATATTCTTGACGCATCACCTCGAGCATGCTCGCCCGGGTCAGACGGGCATTGAGCGCCATCAATACCGATGAGAGGGCCACTGATGGAATGATCAAGTGTCGAAAGCCATCGACGGTAAGAAATGACCACCCCAAAAGCGTCTCGCCCCTTCCCGAAACCGGGAGGATATGCAAGATCACGCCAAAGACCATCATCAACATTAGTGCCAACCAGAACACAGGAATAGAAATTCCGATCAAAGCAGCCGTAGTCACGCCGTAGTCTAGCGGAGAGTTCCGATAAATTGCCGACAGGAGTCCGGCGGGGATCGACACAACAAGAGAAAGGAGGAGCCCAAGGATCCCCAGTTCCGCCGTGGCCGGAAGCCGCTCCAAGATCACCGTCCACACGGGCTTGTGATAGGTCATCGCCTGCAGCTGGCCGTTGAACAATCCGCTGATCAGACGCCAGTATTGGACATGGAGCGGATCGTAGAGACCAAGCTTGTGACGAATCACCTCGATGCTCTCCGGGGTGGCTCCAAGCCCGGCCATGATCCGCGCTGGATCACCCGGCATCGTCTTTAGTAACGCGAACATAAGAAGCGTCAGTCCAAATAGGACCACAAGAAGCTGCAATACCCTCCGCACGGCATAGGCAAACATATCTTTGTGGTTACCTCAATTACCTTAAATATAAGGAAAGCCCGGACCTGCGAAGGATCAACAAGCCCAGGCTTCTGGATTCATGAAGGGATGACCTATTCGTCAACCCACACGTTATTGGACGGGCCGCAGAGTTCAATGTCGCCGAGTGCGTCTAAGTGGTAGTCATGTACCCGTGTGCGCACCCCCTGCGTCTCGATATAGTGATAACCCGTCATGTCAGCGTAGTCTTCTACGAAGGCTATTCGTTGCGCCTCGACATACAGGGCCTCTCTTTTCACCCTGTCGCACCCTGGGCAGGTCGCTGCTTCTTTAACCAGCCGATCCACCTCGGGGTTTGAATACCAGGAGAAGTTGTTCGCCGTCCCGACGACCGCGTTCTCCGTCGTGAACAGGTAGTAGATAAAGTTGTCTGGATCGGGACCACCAGACCATCCCATCACGTAGATTTCGAAGTCTTCTCCGAGCGGGTCGGCCTCGCTGCGATAGAGCAAGTCAAGCAACGGCCCCCAATCGAGCGGCTGCACCTGAGCATTGATACCGTTCTCCTGGAGGTTGGTGGCGAGGATCGTCGACAGCTGAACGCGGCGTGGGTCAAGCGGACAGTAAATCGTCGTCTCAAAGTTCTCGGGGATGATCCCTTCGGCCTTGAGCTCATTGAAGATCCGTACGGCTTCCTCATCGTTCTCCTTGATGGCGTTGGCCTGCAAGTACTCGCGGTCGTTTGCCCACAACGCAGCGGGCGTAACCCCGTACGCTCTCACACCGGTCAATCCTTGGAAGATGGAGAAGATCGCGGCATCCATATCCATCGACATGCCACACGCCTTACGGAAGCGGACATCACTGCTTGGAAGATGCGAATGGTTGAAGCCGATGTGGAAGTAGGTAAGGCTTGGAACCTGTTGGACCTCTACGTTGGGGTCAGCCTGAAAACGCGAGACGTCCTGCGCGGGCATCATGTCGACGATGTCGATTCCACCTGCTTCCAGCTCGAGCATCATGGTGGCCAAATTGGGGATCGGCCGGAAGATGATCTTGTCGAGGTTAGGATAGACGAGCCAATAGTCTTCGTTTCGCTCCAGTGTGATGTGATCACTCGCTACCCACTCGACGAATTTGTACGCCCCACTTCCGATAGGATTCAAGTTAAACGCCTCAGCGCCCATCTCCTCACACGTGTCCTTGGGCACAACTGCGGCCGACTCGCTGACAATGCCGGGACAGTACGGTGTCCAGTCGGGTTTGTTGAGAATCTTCACGGTATAGTCATCGATCACGACAGCTTCCTGCATCCACTCATACTCTGAGGCGTTTGGGGAGCCGTTCGCCGGATCGATGATCCAGTTGAAAGTGTAGGCTACGTCCTCTGCAGTGAGATCCTCGCCATTGTGAAACTTGATCCCTTCATTGAGGTAGAAGGTCGTTGACGAGCCATCCTCGGCTACTTCCCACGACTTGGCGACGCACGGGATGGGTGCGAGTGTGTCCGGATCCAGAGCGACGAGATCATCGAACACGGCATCCACGATGTACCCATCGTATACTGAGTTCATAATACGAGGATCCATGTCGATGAAAGTCTGACTTACTCCTACTGTTAGCGTGCCGCCAACATGTGCCCCCGGAGTCTCGGGGACGCTCGTTTGAGCAACCGCCAGCAACCCAAAAACCAATAGACTCACAAATAAACATACTGCCATCTTTCTTAACATTGATAGCCTCCTTGTTGAAAGAAAGATAATACTATCCTGCCAAATATCCTTACCCATTAGCAAGATCATGGTACATGTTACTCAAACCAAAAGGCACTTGTGACTGTGGCGTCCGCTCCTTCACCGCTCAGTGTAATCTGTAGCGTCCCACCGGGGACAACAACAACGTCAATAAACACGTAGTTATTGGACACTGCTACTAAGGTAGCCGCCTCGCCACCAATCGCGAGGATATCGGGCGTTCCAAGTGTGACTGCCTTATCAAAAACAACTCCCAGTTTTGAGACTGTGGTGCCGGTATTGTTGTCAAAAAGCAATACGCCAACCGAACGTGGTGTAACACTGATTTGGGAAAAACCCACAGTTCCCAGCACTAACACAATCAATACGACTATACTTACTATTCTTTTCACTGAATACCCTCCTTTCTACCAACTTTCAACCCTTACCTAGCACAGCAAGTGTACTAGATCCAATCAGCACTAGCGGAAAGACAAAATCACTATAGCGTTTGTTGAGCGTTAAGTCAATACTACGCATTGCCTCACCAAGAAGGTACCCTCGTGCTAGTCCGGCTAGACTATTAATCTCGATTTGCGTATCGTTAAGCTAGTAGGAGCATAGCACGACAAGAATTAGGAATAGGGATGAAATTGCCGATACACCACATGCGATGCCTGTAGTTTCAGGAGGTTATCGTACTTGTGATTGTTATCTATCGATGGGGCCTTGGCAACCATTGGCGCAGCACTTTTTGTGGACCAACTGGCAGTGCCAAAGCTATTTCATCACTAGTTTTTTCGGAGGGGAAATTGCTGGGAAGCAGGAGTCATGTTTAAGGGATTAGGACAGATCCGAAATGTTCCACTTATTCTCTATTGGGCATTCTTTGTTACAGTAATTGTAGTGATCATGTATTTTGGCCGCACCGTGATCAATCATCCTTGGACGGCGCGAGATTGGATAGCTGCCGCAGCAATTAACGACAAAATCTACGTGCTGGGAGGGCAAGACAAGCACTCTGGCCTCCTTGATGATGTCCTGGAAATCAATCTCACTTCCCGCAGGCTTCGCGTGATTGCTTCTCTACCTGCTCCTGGGTGCTGTCTTGCTGCGGCTGCCTTGAATGGCAGGGTATATGTTCTTGGCGGCCAAGGGAGCAAAGGATACTATGACCAAGTGATAGAGGTTGATCCGTACACAAAGAATGTGGATATTGTCGCTACACTTCCTTCGCCAAGGGTTTACGGTGGGGCTGTAGCGGTTTTGGGAAAGCTTTACTACATTGGGGGATGGGATGGAAAGCAATGTCTTGATGAAATTGTGGAGATCAATCCCCTAACAGGTGATGTACGTGTAACAGGTCATCTTCCTTCCCCAATGGAACTCCTTGCTGTGACTACTCAAGATAATCATGTTTATGTTCTAGGAGGAGAAGATACCCAGGGAAATCTATTAGACAGTGTGATGGAAATCGATCCAACAACTGGCAGAATTATAAGAATTGGCCATCTCCCTTTCCCACAAGCGCGAGGAGCGGCCAAGGTTCTCGGTAAGAACCTCTTCTTGTTGGGTGGCTGGAGGGGAAGGCTCACCAGTGAAATTGTCCAAGTGGACCTCATCTCTCAAGACCTTACAGCAAGGATTATTGAATCGCTTCCTGAACCAGCCGCAGACCGCGCAGCTGTTAAGGCAATAGGCAAGCTCTATCTCATCGGTGGAACAGATCCTGGCTTCAAGCGGCAAATTGCTGTTTGGGAGATTGATCCCCAATTACGAAAGATCCAGGCGCTGAGATTCCGGAGTGCCTTATTCCCCTGGTAGGTTGATTTTTTTGCTCAAAAGCATCACTACATGAAGATTACCTTGTTCCGCGGAGCCGCGGATCAAGTATATCGCGCAGTGCATCGCCAACCAGGTTCCAGCTAAGACAAAACAGCGTAATAGCAATACTGGGGTAGATCACCACATACCAGTAAGCAAGGGGATTCCCGTACAAGCCAAGGATCCAGTTGCGCGCATAGCTGATCAGTTGCCCCCAATCGGCATAGCCCAGTGGGGCTCCCACCCCGAGGAAGCTTAAGGCAGCAGCGGTGATGACAATCGATCCCATGCTCATCGTCCCTTGCACCACAACAGGCCAGATCGCGTTGGGCAATATGTGGCGCAAGATAAGGCGCAGGGAGTTCGCACCGGCAGCGCGCGCAGCCTGCACGTAGTCGGCTTCGCGAATCTGCAGAATGTCACCACGTATCAACCGGGCATACCCCATCCAACCAAGTGCTACTAGGGCAACCATAACGTTCGTCAATCCTCGCCCCAGGATGGTGGTGAGCACCATTGCGCCCACCAGGAAAGGAAAGGCATAGAAGATGTCTGTAATCCGCATCAACAGCTCACCCAGTACTCCACCGTAGAAGGCAGCGACCGATCCCATCACGATGCCGATGAGAGCAGAAATGCTTACCACGACCAGGGATACCCTCCACGCGGTCCGTGTGCCCCACACGATGCCGTAGTAGATATCATACTGCCCTTCCGCTGTCCCGAACGGGTGTTCAGGACTGGGCGGCTTGGGCACGGATGAGTAGCCATCACGGGGAATTCTGTAGGGTTCGTTCTCCCATGCCGGGGGCGCTAAGACAGGTGCCAGTATCCCAATTACAACAAAGAACACCAAAAGCACCAGCCCGATCAATCCCAGTGGATTCTTGATCAGTTTTAAAAACGTCGTCATTCTAACCTCACCCGCGGGTCGATGTACGCGTACATCACATCAACGATCAGATTGGCAAGCACGATCAGTACCCCGTTAAACAGAAGATAACCAAGCAGAGCCGGTAGATCGAAGGTCTGCGCCGCTCGCGCCGCCCACCGCCCCAGCCCATGAAAGTCAAAGATCGTCTCCGTGATCACCAACCCGTTGAACAGAAACGCCACCGTTACCCCGGCAATGGTCACCGCAGGGATGAGGGCGTTGCGCCGGGCATGCTTCTTGATCACTACTTTCTCTTCTAACCCCTTGGCCCGCGCAGTGGTCACATAGTCCTGCCGCAGGGTCTCAAGCATGCTGGCACGCATCACCCGCAGAAGCAACGCCCACGAGACATAGGCGAGTGTAAACACAGGCAAGAGCAGGTGGCGTACCGCATCCCCAAACACATACCAGTTCCAATTTAGAACCGCATCCAATGTGATGATGCCCGTGTAGCTGACAAACTCACTCGATCGCACGATCGCAGCGGCTCCCAACCCGAGCTGCCCCGGGGGAAACCACCCCAGGATCCCATAGAAGAGGAACAGGCCTAACAACCCTGCCACAAAGGTGGGGAGCGACCAGCCAGTGATGGCAAAGATGCGCATGATGTGATCGAGCGGCTTGTTGTGCTTCACCGCGGAAAGGGACCCTAGCCAGATCCCCCCCAGGATGATCGGAAGAGCAGACCACAACGCAAGCTCCGCTGATACAGGCATAAACCGCATGAACGCTCCAGTCACTGGCCGCGCCGCCGACTCTGACCACCCCAGCTCGCCATGGATCACTTCCCAAAACCAGCCGGCAAATTGCTTGTAGATTGGATCGTCCAGCCCGTAGCGCTCGATTAAAACGTCAAAGTCAACGTTCTTAAGCTCAGCTGGATTGCTGACGTAGATCGACAGCCGCTGGTAAGGGCTTAGAAGCTGCATCACACAGAAAACCAGGATGATGCAACCAAATACAACCACCGGGAGGATCAAGAGGCGCCTTATGATGTAGGCAAGCATTTACATATAGTCCTTCATCAAGAATAGGGGTAGGGGGATATCCCCCTACCCCAAGATGGTTTTAACTTACCGCTTTATTCGTACGCCTTGTACACCGAGTAGTAGTACACGTCTGGGAAGAGCGGGTTAAACGCATACCCCTGCACCCAGTCGCGCTGGACCCGGTAGCCGTTCACCTGTGGCAGCCATAGGTCGTAGCAGTCCTCAAACGACAGCTGCTCGATCTGGTAGTAGATTGCCGCTCGCGCCGCCTGATCAGTTATCGCCATCGCGGCAGAAATCAGTGGATCGTAGTTCTCCGCAAACATCGCGACGAGCGTGGCGCCCTGCCAGCCGGAGAAGGTTCCAGTGGAGTGAGCGAACGGGATCACAAAGTTATGCGGATCCGGGAAGTCAGCCAACCAGCCGATCACGAACAGTGGCATCTGCTCGGTGACCATGCGGTCGAGATAGGTTGCCCACGGTACACCGCGTACATCGATGTGGAACTTCGGGTTCATCGACTCGATGTTCTTCTCCAGGATCTCGGTGATGACCCGTCGTCCCTGGTTCCCCTCGTTGTAGAGAAGCACGAACGTGAAGCCGCTATCCCACACCTTGCCACCGTGGGCCAGCTTCATCTCTGCGGTTGCCTTCTCCATGTTGTAGTTGTAGTAAAGAGCTGGATCATCATCGTACGCCCAACCAAATGCCTTGGGGACCGGGCCGTGTGTCCGGTAACCACCAGCTACCCCAAGCACATCGTCGATGTAGGTCTGATACTCAAACGCGTAGGCGAACGCCTTTCGCAGGTGAGGATCGTTAAAGAACTCAGACGGAATACCGTCCTCGGCCCACATCCCTGAGCCGACCAGGTCGTTACCCTCCAGATTCAGATCGGAGGTGAAGAACCCAGCCGGGTTCAGGCCCAATGTGGGCAGGTTCAGGGTAGTGACGATCCCTGGCTGACCCATCACTTGCGGTAGGTATTGCGGGTCGACAGAGCAGATATCGGCGTCGCCTCGCCCAAAGAGCAACAGACGGTCCGACCACTCCTGGATCTTCTTGTCAACCACCGTCTTGATCGCTGCCGGCTCGCGCCAGTAATCGTCAAACCGCTTGTAGACTACCTCAATACCAGGATCCCAAAGATCGAGCATGTACGGACCGGTGCCGTTCATGACGTCATAGAGCTCCGACTCCTCCGCTGCCTGACCGCCGCCAGGATTGTACCACGCGGCCCAGGTGTCAGCCGCACCATCCCAGCCGCCCTGCTCGATGACCCATTCCTTATCAAGGATCGCTCCCCAGCCTGCAGCGTGCGCGAGGATAGTGAGGAACGGCGGATATGGTGCATCCAGGTGGAAGACGACGTCGCCCGTGGGGGTAGTTTCTACCCACGAATCGATTGCCGCGTATACCTGCGCCTGCTGCTCTGCGGTCAGATCCTTAATTCCTTCACCCTTGTTGGTGTCGATCCCAAGAACGGCATTCACGACTTGGTAGAGTCGCCAGTATTTCTGTCCGGAGAGGGGCTCGATGTACATCCATATTGGACCCCCATCGCGGTCTTGTAGGATTGCCCTCTCAAAGGTGTATTCCACGTCCTCCGGGGTGAGCGTACCCCCAGCATGGAACTTTACACCCTTGCGAATATGGAACTGGTATGCTACTGATCCGTCCGGGTAGGTTACAATCATCCCGTTATCGACCGAAGGAACAACATCCGCCAGCATCGGGAGCAGATCCCCCGTTGCGAGCGAATAACTGAGGTCGGTCTCATCGGCATCGACAACGCCCATCGGCCACATGACCAGGTTCTCGTATACGTTGAACATGACCGCGCCGCTCGCCGTATCGTAAGCATACGCAGGGTCGAGCGTATTGACTGTCCCGTACTCTATTCGAACGATTGTGTCGGGGTTCCTAATCTCTTGTCCCAGAGCAAATGCGGACAGGACAAGCACCAACGCCAAGCTTAGTAACCAGATTTTTTTCACTGCTTTTCCCTCCTTGTCCGTCAATCACAACCCAAAACAGGTTTTCAGTAGCTTTCCCCGCGGCTTCAGGGTGCAACCGATCGGTTCTCTGTGTCTCTCTTGCTGGCACACGATTATAGAACTAGTATCGCGGCCAAGCCCAATAGCTTAAACCTAGTGGATAGACAGTTTTCAGTATACCACCTTCAGTGAAGGAATGTCAACCATTTGCATTGCCTCACCAAAAAAGTGAGTTGCGTTATTCAAGAACACCCTCATATGAGCAGTCACGCCACCAACCGCTGATGCCATGCTGAGATTTCGACAGTTTGCTAGTATTGGCATCCCATGCTTAAATTAGCGCTTGCCTGCTGGGCCAAGACCACTGCACCGTACTCCACAGCCTTGTCTCCAAGCGGGGTGATCAGTACCTTTGGAGAGCTAACATTGAGGTGCTGCTCCATCTCTGCCTTCATCTCTTCCACGAACTTAGGGTGATTTATGGCAATACTTCCTCCAAAGCTGATAACATCAGGGTCGTACGCGTTGGCGATATTTGCCAAAGCAATTCCACCATGATAGCACGCTTCCTGAAGAACCCTCTTAGCGATTCCATCTCCGGATATGGCTGCTTCAAAGACAAGAGGAGCATCGATAAACTCGAGTAATTCCCATCGAGTTCCAGAGATGGAGCTCAATCCTCTGCCATTAGCAGCGGCCTTGGCCAGGTGCATGAGCGGTTCATTCATTGGCAAGCCTTCATTTACTAACTGGATTCTGGCGTTTTTCGCGATTCCGCTTCCTGAACAGTAGGCCTCTGCGCAGCCGTAGTTTCCACAACCGCATTTGAGCCCACCTTTGTGTACAACAAAATGCCCAACTTCGGTATTCCCTTCTTTTCCACGTACAAGGTGTCCACCATCCCATACACCGCCACCAAAGCCGGTACTTAACGTTACATACACTAAGTGAAGGTTACGCTTGTCTAGCGTCTCTCTGCCAGCACCATAGTACAGTTCACCTAGTACGCCAGCGCTGCAATCGTTGTCTAAGTAGACAGGAACCGAAAATGATTCAGCCAAAGGCTCTACAAGCGGGATGTATAAAGGATCATTAGGCAAATCCTTTGGAATACCCTGCAGTTTTATGTTGGTAGAGTTCCTAATGGTTCCTTCTTGGATAGGACCCGCTGAGCCAATCCCAATTCCGGAGAGGATGTTAACCCCGGCAGAGGCCATAGCGCGGCGGAGCATTTCAATTAACTGTTGAGAAATGCCGTAGTAGGCCGTGCCATCCTTCCAACGAACGAACTGCCCTCCCTGAACAAGGGTTGATTCTCTCAACCGTTCTATGATCCTTCCTGACAAATCGGAAATCAGTACGGTGACTTTTGTGCCGCCAACATCGAATGCCCCTAAGTAGGCTTCTTTCATTTCTTCCGCTCCTTTCCGAAAGCAAGATCTACGGAGCAATAATGGACATAAGTCGCAGATAGTCTTTGATCTGCCGTGTTATGAGGAAATTCTTGCGGACTTGCTCTTTGCCTACCTCTCCCATCTCTACTGCTAGTTCATGGTTGTGTAGCAGGAAAGTGATCCGTTCAGCTGTTTCTTCGATTGAGCGAACCAGAAAGCCTGTAACGCCATCCGTAACCTGTAATGGGATTCCACCAACATTGCTGCCTACTACCGGCTTCCCTTTCCACATTGCCTCGGTGACCGTAAGGGCGAAACCCTCACGCAATGATTTTTGGATGATGATATCTGCTCCTCGCTGCAGGGCGTTTACCTCTACATCAGGAATGGGTTCACTTTGGGGAGCGATAATATGGATGTCTGGGTCTCCACTGGCCCTTTCTTTGACTCGCGCTAACACCTCCGCTCCTTCGGGATCATCTGAGGCTATTCCGCCAGCGAAGATAAGGCTACAAGGTACCTTCTTTCTCACCAATTCACATGCTTCAATCACTCCTATCGGATCCTTAAACGGATCAAAACGAGAAACCTGAAGGATGACTGGTTTGTCCATCGGTATTTTGTACTTCCGGTAGACTTCTCTTATTCTATTCTCGGGTAAGGGCTTGTTCTTGTCGCTTAATGGATCTATAGAAGGAGGGATCACATCTTGTGGTATGGGAAGGTACTGGGCAAACTCTGGCATCGAGAGAACCACAACATCGTACTTTTCTACGTAGGGGCTGAGGAATTTCCATGCTTCCTTGTTTGGTGAGGAGAGATCAATATGGCATCGCCAAATCCAGCGGTTTCTTCCTTCGGTACGGCTCATGATTAGCGGAAGGGGCTGAGGATCATGAATGATGACAATGTCCGCGTCGAAATCCAGTAGTTGTGCATTCCGCCTATTGATTTCAAGGTATCGCTCTAGCATTGCTTCAGCGCTATTCAGACCATTTCCTTGCAGGGCGTTGTGAAGTCTTTTCGTCATCTTGAAGAAGAGAGGGGTTCCCTTAATAACCTCCCAGCGAGTATTGACTCCTAGATCGTTAAACAGAGGGACTAATGAATGCAGCATTTCAGCTACTCCACCGCCAACTAATGTTGAATTTACATGTAGTACGGAGAGGCCTCGCAATTCGTGAGCGCGTTGCTTTATGTCTTCTATCTTTTCCTTACCAACGATCTTCTCATAATCCAAGATTCCTCGTCCCATCTATCCTCCTAAGTTCAAGCTTCGATAGAAGAATCATACCAGTATTTACTTGCTGATCAAGTGCATTTGTTAGTTTGCTGTCTATATCCTCAGGCGATGAAGATCCTGGTCAAGTTACATTGATTAGTCCCCCTTATTGATCAATCATTCATTGATAGCATAACTTCCCTGGCTTGGCATACGCATAGTGTTTCAACCCTGTTCTGCAAAACCATTTGAAGTAAAACTAGCACAGTTCCGTTACCCTGTCAAGCTGAAGGGTAGTGGTAGCCTTTGGGATATCTTTATCTTTCACATATAGCCAAATCCCATTAGTACAAGCATGGCAATCCCGAGGAGGATCATGATCACTCCCGTGATCAGGTGAAGTTTGCCAAGTTGCTTCTGCCACAGGCTTTATACTCATCTTATATAAGATAGCTCTTTGAGTTGACACTGGCCGCGCAAAGCAATATAATACGCAAATGTAACCACACGGTGCGTAAGTAAAATGCTAGTAGATGAAAGAAGACATCAGATTGCACAGCTGGTTGTGGCGCGTGAGGTAGCAACTGTTACTGAGCTGAGTGAACGATTTGTTGTTTCTCCCGTCACCATACGGTCCGATTTAGAAGCGTTGGAAAAGCAAGGCATGCTGAAACGGAACCGTGGTGGAGCCGTAGCACACCATGTCCTGCGTTTTGCTCCTACATTTCAAGAGAAAACCAGCGTGCACCCTCTTGAGAAGCAAGCTATCGCTGAACGGGCAGCAGAACTGATCGAGGATGGAGACCATGTTATTGTGGATTCCGGTAGCACGGCTCTTTTCTTTGCCCGCAAAATACGAGATCGTGACCTTACTGTTTTGGTTAACTCTGTTTACACACTAAACGAGCTGACCGGAGCCCCGACCATTGATCTAATTACGGTTGGCGGGACCCTCTACAAACCAGGTATGAGCTTCGTAGGCCCGCTATCGGAAACGTTTCTCGACAAGATACACGTAGACAAGGTGTTTCTTGGGGTCAACGGAGTAAGCTGTAAGGGTATATCTGTGAACAATATGCAGGAGGCGGGTGGTAAGCGAAGGATGATCGCCGCCGCTGATAGAGTTATCGTACTAGCAGACTCCTCTAAGATTGGGGTGAATAGTTTCGTCTTCTTAAGATCCTTAGATCATGTACAGGTTTTAGTTACCGATGCAGGCATTGCACCTGAATATCTGAAAAAGTTTCGTGAAGTAAATGTGGAGGTTCTGATTGCGCAGTCAACGCGTTGTGATGATCACGCCGCACGGTGATCCACTCGGGCGTATTGGAGAACCGGACATCGGTGGACAGTGTATTTATATCCGAGAGCTGTCCTCGGCGCTTGTAGCCCAGGGGACTAGGGTACTTGCGTTTACTCGGGATCGCTGGGACGGTAAGGCATCGCGGGAACAGATCGCACCTGGGGCAGAAGTAATCCGTATTCGCTGCGGACCGAAAGGGTTTCTCCCAAAAGAGAAAATCTACCCCTATCTAAGTGAGTTCGCTGGTTGCCTCAGCAGTTATCTAGATGGCAGTGAGGTAATAAGCTCACACTTCTGGGACGGCGGATTTGTGGCCAGTGTCCTGCAACCTACCAAGCAGTGGATTCATACTTCGCATTCTCTGGGTAAGCGTAAACTAGCCTCGGTTCCTCAGGCTGATGCTTCACAATACACGCACCGCATCGCCACTGAAACTGAGATCTTGAAACAGTGTAATGCTATTATCGCGTCAACAGGCTTGGAAAAGCAGGATCTAGTGAAGCTGTATCGTGCAGACAAGGAGAAAATCACAGTAATTCCTCCTGGGGTAGATACCAATCGTTTCCATCAGCCTAGTGACAAATTGGCCATCAAGAAGAGGCTTGGATTCTCAGCGGATCCCTTGGTACTCGCACTTGGACGGCTTGATCCTCGTAAGGGATTTGATCTCTACTTTCGTGCGGCAGCCCGGGCAAAGGAGATACTGGGAGAAGAGAGTCGCGTACAGTTTGTGTTGAGCGCGGGAGTCAACAGACGCGACACGTATGAACTTAAAGAGCGGGATCGTCTAGCAAACCTTATCCAAGCTCTGAGTATAGGCGAATCTGTTCGCTGGCTACCCGTTATGTCAGCAGATACTCTTCCGCTGTACTATAGGGCGGCTGATTTGTTCGTGATGCCGTCACGATATGAGCTGTTTGGGATAGTCATATTAGAGGCAATGGCTAGTGGTATTCCTGTGCTCGCAACCAAGTTTGGTGGCCCACCTGAAATTGTCGATGCCGGAGAAAACGGGGAACTTGTGGATCCCACCGATATCAATGCCTTTGCTACAGCAATAGCTGACCTAATCCGTGATCCCAAGAAACGGCAGGCAATGGGGGATGCTGCTAGAAGGAAAATCGAGGCTTCATATTGCTGGGACAAGTTGGCAAGTCGACATCAACAGATATACGCTAGGAATCTAGATATAGAGGATGTCAGCACATGAGAGGGGACAAGATACTCGTTCAGGAAGAGCATCGCAAAGCAGCAGTTGCTATAGTGCAGATTCTTTTACCGTTGGTGATGGAGGCTAAGGATAGGTTTGCTGTAAGTATAGGGGGAGAATCAGGCAGCGGCAAGTCTGAGCTTGCCCTTGCCCTTAAAAAAGACCTTGCTCAACATCGTATTAACAGTGTGATTTTGCAGCAGGATGACTATTTCGTCTATCCACCTAATACAAATCATGTTCAGCGACAGGAAGACATTAACCGTGTAGGGACTGGCGAAGTTCATCTTGCCCTGCTTGATAGGCACGTTTATTCCATTCTAAACGGTGCTAGAATGCTTAAAAAGCCCCTAGTAATATACAGGGAGAACCTAATTACAAACGAGGTGCTGTCCTTGGACGGTGCTCATGTAGTTCTTGTTGAGGGAACATACACTACAGTACTGAAGAACGTGCATCAGCGCGTGTTTATCGATCGTACGTATAAGCAGACGTTACATACGCGGCGAAAGCGCGATAGAGAATCCTTTGACCCTTTCTTGGAACAAGTGCTGAAGATCGAGCATGGAATTATCTCCAAGCAAAAACTGTACGCTGACATTGTTGTCACACCATCGTTTAGAGTGATTGTGCAAGAGCCAAGAAACACTGATTATGGCATAGAACTCGGCGTTCGCCGCAAGGAGGTGATCACAAGGAAGAACCACACGAAGCAGGAACTCAGTTAGTTTATGTCTGACCGGAAAAAGGGAACACATAGCACTAAGGAGGAAAAATGAGAAAGATAGTTATGTTACTACTTGTGGGGCTACTGCTAATTGGTAGTAGCGCAATTGCTGCTGACAAGGTTGTCAACGTAATGCACGGTTGGCCAGGCGAGCAGGCTCCGGCATTTCAGAAGATTGTTGATGCGTTTGAGGCACAGAACCCAGATATCGATGTACAGGTTGAGATAGTTGGACGCGACCGACCGGCCATTCTGGCCACGCGGTTGGCAGGCGGAAACCCGCCCGATCTAACGCCACATCCGTGGATCGGACTGATGAAGGAATGGGCGGACAACGACCAGATTGTTGATCTAACTGGATTGGTGGATATTTCGGATATCAACCCAGCGTTGGTTCCAATTGGCGAGTACAATGCCGGTCTGTACGGCCTGTTCATCTTCCCGAACGTGAAGAGCTTGGTCTGGTACAACCCGAAGGCCTTTGCAGCTAAAGGGTACGAGATTCCAAACACGTGGTATGAACTTCTCGCACTCTGTGAGCAGGTCAAAGAGGACGGCGACGTGCCGCTATCGATCGGGCTCGAATCTGGCGCGGCCAGTGGTTGGCCTGGAACGGACTGGATCGAGGATATCATGCTCCGCACAGCGGGCGCCGACGTCTATGATAAGTGGGTCAACCATGAGATTCCTTGGACCGATCCACGGGTGAAGAAGGCTTTTGAGATCTTCGGAAACCTGTTCGACAGAGGGTACGTTCTTGGCGGAGAAATCGGCGCGCTGACCACCAACTTCGGTGATGCACCCGATGCGTTGTTCACCGTACCCCCAATGGCCTACATGCATAAGCAGGCGACGTTCATTGCCGGCTTTATCAACGATCACTTTGAGGGACTCGTTGCTGGGGACGACTACAACGTATTCGTACTACCAACGATCACGCCTCAGGCGACACCGGATGGCTCGGTCCCGCTTCTCGTCTCTGGAGATGTGGTCACCGTGTTTAACAACCGGCCCGAGGTTATCAAGTTTGCCCAGTTCTTGACCTCTGAGACTGCAGCGAATATCTGGAGCACCGAACTCGGTGAGCTCTCGGCATACGTCGGTGCGACCGCCGACGACTTCGATAACCCGATCACTCGACAGGCGCAAGAGATGCTGTTGAGCGCTTCCGTTTCGCGCTTTGACGGCTCCGACCTAATGCCGGGGGCGATTGGTGCAGGCGCGTTCTGGAGTGGCGTGCTTGACTATATCAGTGGCGTTAGCTTGGACACAGTTCTTGAGACTATCGAAGCGGCAGCACAGGACACCTACTAGGTGAACTAATCGAGGAGTCGAGGCAATTGTCTCGACTCCTTTCTTGGTGTTGCAGACATGTCATTTAACCAGGAGGTGGCAGCATGCTGCATACGGGGCGATGGAGATCATGGCTGTTCGTCGGTCCGGCACTGCTTCTTATTGTGTTCTTTCTTGTCTATCCAACAATCATGACAATCGCCCGTTCATTCTTTGGACGTGGGGCAAGTCTATTTGGACCCAATACTGAATTCGTTGGATTGGCCAACTGGCACTACATCTTCACTAATAACATCATGCTCACCTCGCTGCGGAACAACACATTGTGGGCTGTTCTGTTCACAACTTGCACTGTCGGGTTTGGTCTGCTACTCGCCGTCATGCTGGATCGGGTTCGATACGAAAAGCTCGCCAAGTCGGTCATTTTTGTTCCCGCAGCGATTTCAATGGTCGGAGCCTCTGTCATCTGGAAGTTCATCTATGCATATCGCCCAGTAAGCATGGAGCAGATCGGTGTACTAAATGCGATTGTCGTCGCGGTTGGGGGACAACCACTTGGATGGTTAATTGAGCGTCCTTGGCTGAACAACATCTGTCTCATAGTCGTGGGAATCTGGATGTGGACCGGATTTTGCATGGTGATTTTCTCGGCAGCGTATAAGAATATCCCTAGGCAGCTAATGGAGGCGGCTCGTATAGACGGCGCTAACGAATGGCGTGTCTTTCGGATGATCATCTTGCCACTCCTGGCTCCGACAGCGGCGGTTGTAGCCACAACAATGGTCGTCCAGGTGCTAAAGATCTTCGACATCATCTTCGTGATGACCAACGGAAACTATGGCACGGAGGTCATCGCAAACCGGATGTACAAAGAGATGTTTAACTTCTTCAACTATGGTCGCGCTAGTGCGATCGCCGTTGTGCTCCTGATTCTGATCGTTCCATTCATGATTGTGAATATCCGCCGGTTTGCGGCGCAAGAAGGAGGACGTTGATGAGCTTACGAAGAGTCATTGCTCGCACCCCTCTACACCTCACTATCTTTGTCTTTGCAGCCATGTGGCTCATCCCAACGCTCGGTCTGCTCATCACCTCGCTCCGAGACCCCACCAGCATCGCCGCCAGCGGGTGGTGGACGGTGTTCCCGAAACTATTCAGCGGTGGGCGGTTTTCCCTTGAGAACTACGCCGGCGTCATTCAACAACAAGGACTCGGATACGCATTCTTCAACAGCCTGCGCGTTAGTATCCCGGCGACTTTAATCTCGACGCTTGTCGCCTCGTTCGCTGCTTTCGGGTTTGCATGGATGCGGTTTCGCGGTCGCCGTATTCTGTTCATGCTCGTTGTTGGGTTAATGGTAATTCCGCTGCAGATGACGTTTATTCCCATCTTGCCGGTCTACAGCAAGCTTGGTTTAAGCGGCACTTTTCCCGGAATCTGGCTGGCGCATACCGCCTATGGGCTACCGCTTACAACCTATCTGGTTCACAACTTCATGGTTGCAATTCCCAAGGAATTGTTCGATTCGGCGTCAATCGATGGTGCGTCCCCCGTCAAGACCTTTTGGCGGATCGTCATCCCAATATCTGTCCCGGCTCTTGCGTCCGTTTTCATCTTCCAGTTCCTCTGGATCTGGAACGATCTCCTGGTTGCCCTGGTATACCTTGGTGCGAAGCCCGATGTAGCCCCTTTAACAGTGACAATCGCAAACATGGTCACGAACATGGGACGGAACTGGGAATTGCTCACAGCTGCTGCTTTTGTCTCCATGGCGCTACCAGTTGTCGTCTTCTTCTCGCTGCAACGCTATTTCGTGCGGGGAATCCTGGCTGGATCACTGAAGGGATGATCATTTCCAGGAAACGGACAGGGCAGACCATTGTCCACCCTCAACGTGTTCTGGCGTTGTCGTGCCTATTGAGCAATGTATTAGAATAGAGGAAACTAGTTGCTTTGGGTAGGCACAAGTATTTAGTGAATCACGAAACATAGGTACTTGAAAACATTGCGACACAAGGAGACTGTACAAAACTGGGAGACTATGTCGATATCATTGTCTGTTAGTGTGCTCTCACAAGTTTCAACAGGTGGCTAAGTGCAGGCAGCCCGGTGCTTGGCAATTTGAGAGACTGCAGTAATAATGAGGAGGAAATATGGATGGTGTGGGGATTGAGAAGTACGTGGACTATGCAGGCGCGGAAGTTCTGGCAAACATCCAACGCGCTGCACGCACGATCTACGGTCTGCGTGTGCTGCATGTGAATTCAACCTTTCGCGGTGGCGGGGTAGCAATGATGCTTAACTGTTTGATTCCTTTGATGAATGATGTCGGCATAAATGCTGACTGGACCCTGCTCTATGGTGACCAGACCTTTTCCCGATCACAAAGAAGACCCACAATGGTATTCAGGGAGAAGACGTTTCTCTCACACCTCGAGAGGAACAACGCTATCTTTCAGTGAATAAAACTTTCGCCCGTTATAGCCCGATTGTTCATGATGTGGTTGTGGTGCATGATCCACAACCACTTCCGATGATCAGGTACCGCCAACGGGAGAACCCTTGGATATGGCGGTGTCATATTGATGTTTCTAATCCGAATCAGCAGATGCTCTCTATGCTACAGCCTATCATCTTACGCTACGATGCCTGCGTTGTCTCGTCTGAGGACTTTCGTAAGCCTGGGTTAGCCCTGGAGACAAGGATCATCCCTCCCGCCATCGACCCGTTTTCCGAGGTCAACCAGAAAATGTCCGAGAGAACTATCGAGAGAAAGCTAGCGAAGTACAAGATACCTCACGACAAGCCTCTAATTGTGCAGGTCTCCCGCTTTGATAAGTGGAAGGATCCTCTTGGGGTGTTGGAAGTGTACAAGCGAGTAAAGAAGGAGGTCGATTGTTGTCTGGTTATGATAGGCAACATGGCTAGTGATGACCCGGAAGGTCCGGCGATATTTGAAGATCCCCTTCTCAAGACACAACGAATCGAGGATATCCACCTCATCACACAAACCGATCCGTTGTTGGTGAACGCCTTACAACGAGCAGCTGCGGTAGTGATACAGCTCTCGCGGAAAGAAGGGTTTGGTCTTACAGTATCCGAAGCGATGTGGAAGGAAACCCCGGTGGTAGCAACCAACGTTGGGGGAATTCCGATGCAAATTGAGGATGGAAACACAGGCTTCCTTATACAACCACAGGATTATGATGATGCTACTGAGCGTGTGCTCAAGATCCTGCGCGATCCGGATTTAGGAGCTGAACTTGCTAGTAAGGGAAAGAAGCACATACGCGCGCACTTTCTTATGCCTCGTCTTCTTCTCGATTGGCTTGAGCTATTGTCAGAAATGATGTAGGTGGAGGGAAACAAGAACTAATGCCTGAGCTAAGACGAGGACTGATTGCGAACCGTTGGGTGATCGTTGCCCCCGAACGGGCGAAACGGCCATCGGATTTTCTCCTGGAAACTAAGAAGACAAACGGAGAATCACCAAGCTGTTGCCCATTTTGTGTGGGCAACGAAGACAAGACCCCTCCAGAGATCTATCGTGCATTAAGTGAGGACAAATCGTGGCAGGTGCGCGTAGTACCGAACAAGTTTCCGGCTATGGGCGACTACTCGGAACTGGGACGAACAACCGTGGGCGGGTTCTACGACCGCATGAACGGCGTAGGGACTCACGAGGTGATCATCGAGGGTCCGGAGCACGATAAGGGGATCCCCAGCATGTCCCTAGAACATGTAAAGACAATTGTGAAGACATATGCCATGCGACTGCAGGAACTTGCGAGAAACGACTACTACCGCTACGTACTCCTGTTCAAGAACCACGGGAAGCAGGCGGGAGCGTCGCTCAGCCATCCACACTCCCAAATCATTGCCACTCCCATCATTCCGTGGCTTGTTCGCAGCAATCTGCAAGAAGCGTGCGCATATTACGAGAAGAAGCAACGATGTTTGTTTTGCGATGTGATACGCATGGAGCTTCAATCTGGGGAACGAATCATCGAGGAAACAGCTAACTACGTCGTGTTCACTCCGTATGCATCGTGCTTTCCTTTCGAGATTAGTATCTATCCAAAAGAACACGCACACAACTTTGCTGATATCCGTGACGAACAGCAATGGGACCTCGCAGGCATCCTCAAGCGAACCCTTTTCCGTCTGAAACAACTGTTAAGGGATCCGCCGTACAACCTGGTACTGCACAACTCGCCCAATCCGATCTCGCGTCACGGGAAGAGGGAGTACTGGGCGACGCTACAACACGATTATCACTGGAGCGTAGTAATCATTCCTCGTTTGACTACGGCAGCTGGCTTCGAGTGGGGAACGGGGCTGTACATCAACTCTATGCCGCCGGAGGAGGCCGCCCGTTATTTGCGAGAGGTGAAAGTGTCCGACTGATTCGCATAAAGGTAGCCCAGAGAAAGGCTGACGACCTTTGCCTTTCGCCAAAACAGTAAACGAGTTAAATAGTTGAATAGGAAAAGCAAAAACGCAAAGTTGGCAGCCTGGAGTCGAAAACCAGAACAGTGAAAGAAGAAGAAACGGTGAAGCAGTGAGAGGTAAGGAGTTTCCTTTTCTTTCACATATAGCCAAATCCTATTAGTACAAGCATGGCAATCCCGAGGAGGACCATGATCACTCCTGTGATCAGGTGAAGTTTGCTAAGTTGCTGCTGCCGCCAGCGTTCCGCTCGTGCTGTGGTGGTGAACCCGAAAGCAACCCCCAAGGTTATGATTACAAAGGGGAGAACAAAGATAAAGTTGTAGAGAAGTAGAAGGACGAATGCGTGGTTGTGAGTTGTCGTTTTGGCAAGAAGCCCAAGGATGACAATGTACGGCCCTGATGTGCATGGCAGCAAGAAAAGGCTAACGAGAAACCCGATGGCAAATGCCCCTGGCACCGAGACCACACTTGAGGTAATCCTCTTTAAGGCTGGCCTCCAAGAGACAGGAACCTCAACTGTGAACCAGCGTCCATACCACAAGAAATCCTTCATCTCCCACAATCCAACAAGAATGGCCAGGCTTGCCACAACTAAGTAAATCACATATTGGAGGTGGGTTGCGTGAATTGCTGAGTAAAGCCCAACACCCATCAATAGATAGGAGATGTAGGTTGCCAGGGCAAAGGCAAGCCCCGCTCCAACCATCTTACGACGTTTGCCTGCCGCAATCAGTGTCCCCAGGAGGAGGACTAGAACACCACAGGCACAGGGATTTACCGCGTCCACTGCGGCAGCAGCAATGACAGCGGGAACAGTAAGTTCAGGAAATGCTACTTGCGATCTATCTGCCATGTTCTCTAATCGTAGGAGAGGCGAGATCGATCCATTCTCTAGCGCGAAGCGGACAGCCTGTTCGATACTGTATTCCACCGCCCTTCCTGCGCCTTGGAAGTACTCGTCATCGATGAAGACAACTGGCACATCCTCAGCACGCATTTGGTAAAGCCCCTCGAGCCTCTGTAATAGCTCAATGTTCCCTTCAGTGTGGATCTCGCGGCGGTCGACAGTAACTCCGGTATGGCTCTCTTGAATCTGGTGCAAAAGGGCATCGATCCGAACACACTTAGGACAGGCATTCTCATAGAAGAAAAGGACCTCTACTTCCTCAGCGCAGGCGGTAAGAGCTACTAAGAGAACCAGCACGACAAACAAGAGCAGCAATCTTTTCACAAAGCCTCCTCTCCTTTCACCAGTAACTTACAGTTCTTGACTCTGGGCTCTCGACTGGTTCTATGTTACTCATTACCCATCACAGTTAAGCTGTCAGCTATCAGTTGTTGGCCTTTCATCGTTTTTCGACTTTCGACCGCGGTTACTCCCTCGTCGGGCACCTGTCTCCCCGGGTATAGCGTCATGTTTGTGTAGCTTGGGGGGTGTAGTAGTTAGTTTAGGGATGTACTACGCCCCCCGAGCACTTTACTTGCCCCGTGCAATCCTATTGCACTGGGGTGTGCGACGTCGTGTTCAATTTTGTTCTTTGACCTTGGACTATTGACTGCCGACTGCTTCTCGACTGGTTCTTGTCACTCATCACTCGTCACCGTTTCTAGATTTCTGACAACTTCAAGAATGCGATCCGCAATGTGGTCTACAGTTCCCTCGGCACTGACTGTGACAACCTTAGGGTGTTCTAAACGGGACACTCTCCGTTCTACATGTTTCGTGCGCCCAGCCGTTTTAAGGCGTTGTGTGCGCGTCTCTTGTGTTACCTCAAGCCATATGACAACATCAAACAATGAGGTATCCACATATGAAGATGAGGCAAGAAGTGCTCCTTCGACAATGACGAGCTCCGTACCCCGGGCCTTTTCGTTCTCGATGATTCCCTGCAAGTGATTGCTCACTGCCGGATGAACTATTGCATTCAGATCATCGAGCGCCTTTGCCTCAGAGAAGACAATTCTACCAAGCTTGTCCCGAGAGATCTCACCATCTGAACAGAGGATCTGGTCTCCGTATCGAGCAATAAGCTGCCTGTAAACCAATGTACGTGGCCGATAGGTTTGCCAGGCAATCTTGTCTAGATCGATGTATATGACATCATCTTGCTGCGAAAGCTTGTGTGCCACCGTACTCTTTCCACATCCAGCCTCTCCTGCAAGTCCAATCACTTTCATTGTGGCCTCCGTAGTGCCATTCTAAGAGGAAAACAACTTGTCGTCGAACAAGCCTCTACAGAGGCATTTCATAGATACGCCAGGTTTTGTAGCGGCGTCCTCCCATCGATTCACATGCACGCAGGATGAGATCATTATCTTCCAGCAGCATCGAGGGCTCACATGTACGGTATCCGCGATTCAAAGCGTAGGAAAGTACCTCGTGGTAAAGCACAGCATCGATTCCTAGCTTGCGAAAGCGGGGACAAATTCCAAAGAACATCAGACGAGTACGATCAATACGCCGACGGCCAAGCATAAGACGGCAAACCCTTGCTACATCAGTATCAAGAGAACGCTTCCAGTAAGGACGCAAACAGACATTGGGATCAGGGATCGCGCCCAAGACAGCCGCAAGTTCACCGCTCACATATGCAAAACGTATCAATCCAGGATCAGCAACCATCCTTAGACTAGCTGCTATGACTTCTGCTTCAGTATCGGTTAAAGGAAGAAATCCCCAATTGTTTACCCACGCCTTGTTGTAGATTTCGACAATGTGGTCAACCTCTTCGCGCAAGCAGGAAAGATTGAGTTGACGTATCTTGATGTCGCGTCGAGCAAGAACGGCATGTGCAAGTCGCTCTAGATCTTCTTGTGGCTTGTTCTTAAGCTCAATCCAATAGGCGTGATAATCCTTGACTTTAACAAAGCCATAACGCTCAAGGAATTCGCTATAGTAGGAAGGATTATGAGTCAATTCTATCGTTGCTGGTGTATTGAAACCTTCAATGAGAATACCCTGATTCGACTCGTGTGTGGCTGTGGAGTACCCACCTGGTCCGCGCATTACATCGATCTTTCTTGCGCCCAGCCAGTCTCGTGCATGATCTAGAAGAGCACGAGTTATTGTAAAGTTATTGGTTGTTTCAAAGAAACCAAAAAAACCAATGGAAGAATCGTGGTATTCGTTGAACCTGTGATTGATTGCGGCTGAAACCCGACCCAAGAGCTGTTTTCCCGATCGTGCAAGGAAATGGGTCACCTCGGCATTCTGATGATAAGGGTGTTCTGGGGTAAGGCGACCAGTAATACGCAAGATACGGCTTCCCAATAGATCAGCGCGAAGTGGTGGGGTCCAGTTAGGGTCACCATAGTGAATTTGCCAAGGGACTTTGACAAATAAGCGCAATCGCCGATCTCCCAATGGGATCTGTTCAACGGAATAGCGCATGCAACTCCTCTTCTAGTATAGGATGCCTTATTATGCACAAACGCACCAGAAAATGGAACCTGTAGCAGTTTGGTGATATGTTCGTGATATGTATTGGTTGTGACCTTGATCTTCGCCGAATAGTAAGGCATGTCTCGTACCTGATGAGAGTGGACCAGCAAACATATACAGCCTATAATCCAGCCATGCGCATTGGAATTGCTCAAATAAATCCTCATGTTGGGGCGATTGACCAAAACCTGAAGCTAATCCTTTCCTATATTGAGAAGGCACGATGTGCGGGTAGTGACCTTGTCATTTTCCCCGAACTGTCACTGCCTGGATCTTCACCACAGGATCTTCTCTGGCGACGAGATTTCGTCGAACAGGTGCAGCGAGCACTGGAGGACATTGCTTCTTCATCGGCAGGGATTGGCGTAATTGTTGGAGCTATCTCGTCTTGTGCAGCAGAAAGGCCAGCCGAAAGGAACGCTCCTTGTTTGCTGGGAGATAGAGAGAAGCCTAGCCTTGGCAACAGCGCATTTTTCTTCAGCGATGGTGCGTTGATTGGTAAGGAGAGCCAGCTCATCGTTCCATCGTATGACATTTGTAGTGACGGACGATACTTTACCTCTGGGCCCGGTGCGCAGGTATTCGATTTCCGTGGAATAAGGTTTGGAATCAATGTATGCGTGGATCCGTGGGCTGATGATGGGCCTATGGATGTCCAGGCAAGCCTGGGAGCACAGGTCGTGATCAATATCTCTGCGTCACCATTTGTTAGCGGGCTGCAAATCGATCGCCGCGAGCTCGCAACAAAGAGAGCAAAGGAAAATGGAGTCAGGCTAATCTGTGTTAACCTTGTTGGTGGGCAGGATGAATTGGTCTATGATGGAGGAAGCTTCGTCATAGGGCATGAAGGCGATCTCTTGTTCGAAGCCCCCTATTTCAGCGAGGGTTTGTTTGTTCTAGACCTAGAAAAGCTGATACCAGTCAGGGAGCGAACTCAGCATTCAATTGATTTGATCCATCGAGCGCTAGTGCTTGGAATTCATGACTATGTACAGAAGAATGGCTTCAAGCAGGTAATCATTGGTACCTCTGGAGGGATTGACTCTGCTGTAGTCGCTGCACTGGCTGCTGAAGCGCTTGGTGAAGTGGCAATAACCGGAGTCTTCCTTCCAAGCAGAATCACCTCAGAGACAAGTAAACAGGACGCAAAAGCCTTGGCGAGGACGCTTGGGATAGAGCTCGTGGAAATTGGAATAACAGAGGCAGTTTCAGCCTTTCATCGTGTATTCCCACAACCTGTGACTGGGCTCAGTGCCGAGAACTTGCAGGCACGTACACGCGGAACGGTTCTGATGACACTCGCCAACCAGCAAAATGCCCTCATTCTTGCCGCAGGAAATAAATCGGAGATTGCAGTAGGGTACAACACACTGTATGGAGATACAGTTGGCGCACTTGCTCCAATCGCTGATTTATATAAGACCCAAGTCTATGACCTCGCTAAAGGAATGAGGGAAAGGATCCCTAAACGTATTGTAAACAAGCCTCCTAGCGCTGAATTGCGACCGGGGCAGCGCGACCAAGATGATCTTCCTCCATATCCGTTGCTTGATGCGATCCTTTATGAATTGATCGAGAATAATTCTTCGCGTAAAGACTTAATTGCACAGGGTTTTCCCGAAGCAGTGGTAACCGATATCCTTTGTCGGTATTACCAAAGCGAATACAAGCGAAACCAACTCCCTCCCGCGATCAAGGTCTCCAAGAAAGCCTTCGGCATGGGCCGAAGAATGCCAATCACCCACGCTTACCGCAATTAGCAAGAAGGACACCCGATTGAGAGCAGGCGTTCGACAGTGCGTTCCCTGCGTCTTTGCGAGAGACTCATCTCGTGAGTCTTCCTCTGGGTTACCTTAACCGTGAGGAACCACATATTTCATTTTAGGAATTGTGGGATTCGCTCCTTAGCTATGAGATCCGCGAGATCCTCGCGTTCTCGGATCAGAAAAGCCTGCTTTCCTTGTATCATCACCTCTGCAGGGCGTGGGCGAGAGTTATACGTGGAACTCATGGAAAATCCGTAGGCGCCAACATCCCTAATTGCGAGATACTCTCCCGAGTTCAACTGTGGCAATAGGCACTTGGATCCAAGAATATCAGCGCTCTCACATACTGGTCCCGCAACATCTATCTCCCTTGCTTTTCCATCTGGATTGCTGGTAGGTAAGAATCGGTGGGAAGCTCCGTAGAGACACGGCCGCATCAGGTCATTCATCCCAGCATCGATGATGAGAAGAGGTCGGCGGGGCCCAACCTTGTGGTACAAAACTTCAGTCAACAGTAAGCCTGCATTCCCAACAATTGCTCGTCCAGGTTCAAGAATAAGCGTTCCTTCCCAATTCTTGATCATTGGCAATACAATCTTAGCCAGATCAAAGGGCGTTGGGACAGGCTGTCCAGTATAAGAAATACCAAGTCCTCCTCCCAAATCCAAGAATCTGAGACTGATGTCTTCCTTCACGAGAGTCTTCATAAATGATAGGAGGATAGCTAAGGCTTTCCGGTAAGGCCAAAGCTCTGTAATTTGTGAACCGATATGCATATGAATCCCAATCGGGTCCAATTCTTGAGAGTCTCTAGCCTGACGGTAAGCGTTCAATGCTTGGGGGACGGCCAACCCAAACTTATCCTCTCTTTGCCCCGTTGAAATATATGGATGTGTCTTTACTTCCACGTCAGGATTAACTCGAATAGCTATTGGAACTCGCATCTTTTGTTCGGCCGTGATGAGCTGCAGTAATTCCAGTTCTTCCAAGGACTCGACATTCAGTAAGAGGATTCGCGATTTCAACGCGTACTCCAGCTCCTCTTTACGCTTGCCAACCCCGGCAAATACAATTCGCTCTGCAGGGATTCCTGCGGCTAGGGTGCGTACCAACTCACCACCTGATACAACATCCGCTCCACTTCCCTCCTGTGCTAACGTACGGAGTATTGCACCGTTGCTGTTTGCCTTGATGGCATAGGCAATGAGGTGGGGAATCGAAGAAAATGCATCATCAAAAGCATGGTAATTCCGCACGATCTGCGAATAGCTATAAACATAGCAAGGGGTGTCAAATTCCTGGGCAATCTCTCTTAGTGGAACACTATCACAGAACAGTTGTCCATCTTTGTAGGAAAATGAATCCTGCATTACGTATTACTACCTCATTCGAGGATCCAGGATATCCCTGACTCCATCACCAAGTAGATTGAACCCAAGCACGGTGAACATGATAGCGAAGCCGGGAAAGACGCATGCCCACCATGCCGTGGGCAGATAGTTACGGCCGTCTGAGACCATCACCCCCCATTCGGGGGTCGGGGGTTGAGCGCCAAAGCCGATGAAACCCAGCCCTGCCACGGTGAGTATGATACCTCCCATTGCGATCGTCCCCTGAATGATCACCGGGCTGATACACATGGGAAGAATGTGAACAAAGAGGATTCGCCAGTTGGTCGCACCGCTGGCACGTGCCGATTCTACATAATCGGCTTCTTTAACTGCGAGTGCCTGGCTACGGGCGAGGCGAGCGAAGATTGTCCACGTAGTAAAGGCTACCGCCAGCACAACGTTGTTCAGGCTGCTACCCAGGGCTGCCGCCACCGCCATCGCCAGAATCAACCGGGGGAAGGCTAGGAAGATATCTGTGATTCGCATCAGGATGTTATCGATTCCAGCCCCGAAGTAGCCCGCGGTAATCCCCACAAGCGTACCGATCATCCCTGAGACCACCAGGACAATGAGTGCAATAGTGGCAGAGATCCTCGCTCCGTATAGGACGCGTGTGAGGATATCACGTCCCAGGCTGTCTGTGCCGAAGATGTGCGTTTTACTTGGTGCTAGCAGCTTGTTGATCGGATCCGTATTGTACGGATTGTAGGGGGCAAGTAGAGGACCGAGAACGGCGAGGAGCAGCAGGGCACCGATCAGTATCACCCCTATCAAAGAGAGCTGGTTTCTGAGGATGTGCCTTGAGAAATCCTTCCAGGTAATGCTCCCTAGCATAGTCTAGTCTCCCTATGTATAACGAATCTTGGGATTCAGATATCCGTATAGCAGGTCCACGGCAAGGTTGCAGAAAGAGTAGAGGAATGCAATGAATATGGTAACCCCGACGACCGCTGGGAAATCGACAGACAAGAAGGACGAGACACCATAGCGACCGAGGCCAGGCCAAGAGAAGACAGTCTCAGTGAGAACAGCCCCCTCTAAGAGGCTTGCCACACGAAGGCCAATCACGGTGATCGTAGGAAGCATCGCATTCTTCAATGCATGCTTAATAACTACCCTTGATTCTCGCAATCCCTTCATCCTTGCTGTCTTTATATACTCCTCGGGAAGGACCTCTAGCATGCTCGATCGCGTGATGCGAACGACCGCAGCCGTTGACAGCCATCCAAGCGTAAACGCGGGTAGCACCAAATGCCGCAGCTCTGTCAACACTAACGACCAATTCCCGGCGATCATCGTATCGAAGATGAGGAAACCGCTCACCTTAGGTGGGCGCCTCAGATAAGCAGGCATCTGCCCCAGTTGTGGGAACCAGTGCAATATATGGCTAAACAGGATGATCAGCATCAATCCGGTAAAGAAGGCCGGCATTGACAGCCCCCAAATGGCAAAGATTCGTCCAGCATGATCGGAGAATTTCCCTTGCCGGACCGCAGAGATAACCCCAAGCGTTAGGCCAATCGCTGTTCCCATGATTAGGGAGACCAAGGCCAGCTCTGCTGTGGCCGGAAAATAGCGCAGGAGATCTTCGAGTACTGGTTGCCGGGTACGGATCGATATCCCAAAATCCCCGTGCAGTATGCCGCTGATGTATCGTGAATATTGTACCCAGATTGGCCTGTCCAGCCCCATCTCCACACGCATCTTCTCGAGGGCTTCATCCGGGGCATTGCTGGGAAGGACTGCAGCCACCGGATCGGCTGGGATAACCCGGGCAATGAAAAAGGTGAGCGTCAAGACTCCAAAAATGACGAAAACCATCCACACAATACGACGCACGATATACGCGATCATTTTCCTGTCCTAATGGTACGAACAAAATAGTGGCTGCCATACGGGATTACAGCAGGGCAGCCACCCTTCCTTAATATCTGAGACAGCTTATTCCTTATAGACCCCACAGAATTCGGGGTAGCTATCGCTGTTCATTGGGACGAACCCCTTTAGGTATTCAGGAACTGCGTACTGATTCAGCGGATAGTGTGTGATGGCGAACGGGCCATCATCAAGAATGGTCTGCTGGATCTCTTTGTACATTTCGATCTTCTTCGCTTCATCGAGCTCGCTTTCCGTAGCATCGACGAGCGCTGTCAAATCGCAGTTGGAATACATATTCCGCCACGCCAATTGTCGCACCGGTGCGTCGGATCCTGTGGAACAGCAATGGGCGAACGGTTTCACTAGAGAATCTCCGTGAGAGTAGTCAACCCCCCAGCCGCCAACCAGAAGCTTGTGGCTCTGTGCCCGGTAGAGGGTATACAGCTGGGCGGAGATGAGCTGGGTAATCTCTGCTTCAATGCCTACTTCAGCTAGATCCTGTTGAATCTGTATGGCGATGTCTCGGCGAGGAGACGTTGGCTGACAGATGATTTGAGTGCTGAATCCATCCGGATATCCGGCTTGCGTCAGCAGGTCCTTAGCCCTTTCAACGTCCTTGTGATACGGTGTTGCATCCAGGTGTCCCGGGATACCCGTAGGAATGAACGTTTGCCCCATGACCGCTCCGCCTCTCATGATCCCATTGATGATGGCATCGTAGTCGATCGCATACTTGATCGCCTTGCGAACCAAGGGATTACCGAACGGCTCCTGGCCAACGTTCATGCATAAGTAAGTGATGGCCCAGCCCGCGACCTCAACGACGTCGAATCCTTCTCGATCTCTGAATTCGTCAATCGCTTCTGGAAGCAAATTCCACGCTAGGTCGATGGTCCCGTTCTCAAGAGCAACTCGCTGCTGCGCCCGCTCGGGGATGTCCAAGAAGATCAGGTTTTTCGTCTTGGGTGCCCCGTCCCAGTAGTTATCAAACCCCTCCATCACAACGCGATCGTTCGGAGACCATTCAATGAGCTCGTAAGGACCTGAGCCTGCATCGTGGAACTGGAGCCACTTGTTTGCCCACGGATCATCCGCTGTCTTGTTTTCCTCAACCACGGAAGGATCGATCACGGCACAGATTCCTTGCACACCCATGACCGCTGTCATCAATCCCTCAGAAAGTGGAGCGGTGAATGTTATAGCAACGGTATAGTCGTCCACCTTCTGCACATTTTCAGCACTTGGTACGTACTGGTCCAGCATCCAGATCGGGGCAAAGTCAAGTGCCAATGCACGGGTGAAGGAGAATACAACGGCATCAGCAGTGACCTCATTCCCACTATGGAACTTTACCCCTTGGCGTATGTGAAAGGTCCAAGTAAGTCCATCGCTTGAAGCTTCCCACCTCTCTGCCAAGGCAGGTTTGGCCACATCGAAAGTGCCCTCAAAATCGACCAAATTATCATAGAGTTGTTCAATCACTAGATTCGTCGTCGTTTCGTAAACACGAGCAGGGTCCAGATCGACAATGATGCCGAGATCCATACCAACAACAAGCGTATCTCTCGGGATCACCTGCCCCCACACTGGCATGACAACTAAAGCCAGAAAAGCCGCAATCACAATCATTCTTCTAAACATCTTGTTCTCCTCCTTGAGAAACTTCTAGTCTGCTACTTGCACCACAAATTTGTTCCTTTCCCACCTCCCTTTGTTCTATTTGTTGTATATCTCAAGAGGCTTAGTGGGCTTCTTGAGGTCGATCTCTTGGGTTCGAAGTCTCGCGCCAAGGCCAGCGTTGCAGTGAATCGTTTCTGTAGAGCATTCCTCTTCTATAGGCTTCCCTTCAGGAAGGGAAGCCATACTTAGATGAGGGAGTGAGTACGCTCGTAAGCTTAACTGCGAAAGCGCGAAATGTACCACTGAGATACCCGTAATGCCTCCTTATTACTGAGCAATTATAGCAGGAGAGACACAGGAAAGTAAGTGGTCGCATTGCCTCATAAAAACGAGCTGATATGGCGCACTTGAGCTTTCGCTAGCTACACTTAGCAGGTATCAATCCCTAGTCGTGCGGAGTGACCTTCACAGTAGCTTTGCCAAGGATGCCAAGAGTTTGTCGATCTGTTCCCGTGTATGGGTAGAGAAGACAGCGATTCGCAAGGATTCCTTGTCCGGAGCATCGGAATAGCTGCGCGGGGGAACATGAGCTACAACAATTCCTTTCTCTTCCAACTTATGCTGAACCTGTTTGAGGTTTACCTCGGAAAGGCCGGTGACCAGGACGATGGGAACCGGTGAATCTGGCACGTCAACTCCTAACTGGCGCAACCCCTTGCGCATGGAAGCAACATTATCCCACAATTGCATTCGCATTTCTGGATGTTCAGATACTATCTTGAGACCCATTGCGGAGGCTGCGGCTGCGCCTGTACACGGAGGGCTAGCGCCGGCTGGTATTCTCACATTGCGGCTGACCTTCTCCATGAGCTCATTATTGCCGGGGATGATTCCTCCGAGACCACCGAATGCCTTACTGAGGGTTGCGGCAAGATAGCACTTGTCTCCCTGTACCCCACAGTACTCGAGCGTTCCCTGCCCCTTTTCTCCGATTACTCCAACAGCATGCGAGTCATCCACACACAACAGCCCGCCTTCGTAAGGAGTCAGCACTTTCACATATTCCCCCAACGGAGCAATGGCACCCGTTACAGGAAAAACACCATCTGACATGACAAGGGGAATCTGTTTGGATTTGAGATTCTCGCGCAGCTTCTCTCTTAGATCCTCTGGATCTAAGTGACGAAAAGGGATAACGCTCTTTCCTGTTGAACGAATCCCGTCAAAGACACTGTAATGCGAACTATCATCGACAAACACCATGTCATAATCGTTGCTCAAGGCTTGCGTCAGCAACATGTCACTAAGATAACCCGAGATGATGTACTGCGCACTCTCTGTTTCGAAAAAGCGAGCTGCTCGTGCTACTACGTCAACGAGCGGTGGACTGGCCATTACGGTTCCTGGTCCCGTGCCATACCTGCGAGTTGCTTCGCATGCCGCGGCAATCACTCTTGGGTCACCATGCAGCGCGTAGTAACTGGTTCCGCAGAAGTAGTCTACCTCGCGCTCATTGATCACCATTCTCGCGCCGAGCGGTGATCCCATTTGTTTGATATTTGTAGTCATCATGTTATGTTGCTCCTCTACTGATAAAGAAACAGTGTTGTCTATTCATTTCACAACAAATGATTCTAGGGTTTTTAGAAACGCGGGATCTATTGTAGCGCCAATCCCTGGAGCATCGGAGATGGTGATCTTACCACCTTCGTTGTAGGTGATTCCCCCAAGAACAGGGTTTTCTTGTAGGAAGTCGGCGCTGTCAAGATCAGCAAACTGGATATTGGTACGCGCGGAGACAAGGTGAGCAGCTGCTGTTAGGGCAAGGCTTGTCTCATTCATGCACCCAACCATGCACCGCATACCTGCTGCTTCAGCGATCGCATTGATCTTGAGTGCAACGTAGATACCACCAGACTTAGCTAGCTTGATATTCAGGTAGTCACAGGCTCTCATCAAGATCAATTTGTAGGCATCGTGGTCATCAAAGACCGATTCATCGGCCATGATGGGAATTGTAACCTGGGAGTTGATCCTCCGCATCGATTCAAAATCCCAGATAGCTACAGGCTGTTCACAATACTGAACACCTTGGTCTTCCATCCCCTTCAGAGCCTGCAATGCGGTAACATAGTCCCATCCCTGATTGGCATCAATGCGTAGTGGAATCTCAGGCCCCAGCGCTTTACGGATCCGTCGAACGCGATCAATGTCTTCCACTGCAGTTGTGCCTAATTTAACCTTGATTGCGGGAAAACCACGTTCCTTAAATGCCAATGCATCTTGTACCATCTTGTCAGGAGTGTTGATACCAACAGTACGATCTGTTACTAACGTGCGCTTGCCACCCCCCAGTAGTGCATACAAGGGCAGATTCGCTATCTTGCCGAGGAGATCGTATAGCGCCATGTCAAAGGCAGAGATTATGGTCGGACTATGGGGAAGGTAGCCAGTTAACTCACGCAAGCGGTTCTCAATCTCTCGTGGATCCTTTCCAATCAATAACCGAGCCAGATCATGGGCGGCGGCAACGTCGCTGGCTTGCGTTTCACTAACGATAAATGGAAATGGGCTAGCCTCTCCCATGCCAAAGAGGTCCGTGTCAGTGTTAATCTTGATAAAGATGTTCTTTGCTGCCTTAATCTCTCCAAGAGAGATGCGAAACGGTTCTTCTAGGGGAATATCTGCTTTGTACACTTCGATGCTCTTGATCTTCATACTTATTCTCCTCCTTTTAGGTGTCGCATAGCTCCATCTAAAGAATAACCAGCACAATTCTTTAGAGGCAGTCTAATCATAGTAATCATCCTTTTAGGGGCCACGTCGAAGTCGTGGATCTAGGACATCTCTTGCAGCATCTCCTAATAGGTTAAATCCCATCACCGTCACCAAGATGGCCAGTCCCGGAAAGGTAGCGTACCACCAGTTATCCCTTAAGTAATTCCGCCCCAAGCTGATCATTGCGCCCCATTCAGGCGTAGGCGGCTGTGCCCCAAATCCTATGAAGCTCAGGGTTGCCGCGGTGAGGAGTACCTCCCCAAGGTCGAGTGTGGCCTGAATTAGGATAGGGGAGATGCAGTTGGGCAAGATATGGTGGGTGAAGGTACGGCCTCCACTGATTCCTATGGCCTTGGCAGCCACCATGTAGTCGATCTCGCGAAGTACAAGGACTTGTCCCCTGGCAACTCGCGCGTAGCGTGGCCACCAGATCACTACCATGGCAAGGATAACATTGTCGAGGCTAGGCCCAAGGGCCGCAGCAATTGCCATAGCTAGAATGAGAGCCGGGAAGGCAAGAAACACATCACTTATGCGCATAATAAGCTCATCGACCCATCCTCCCAGGTATCCAGCAGCTACCCCAAGGATGGTCCCAATACCAATTGTCAAGCCTACCACTACAGTACAAATACGGAGAGAAATCCTGCTCCCGTATATTACCCGGCTGAGAATGTCGCGCCCTACATCGTCTGTGCCAAAGATATGGCTACTGCTAGGCGGGGATAGTCGTTCAGACAAACGCATCTTAGTAGGACTGTACGGAGCTAAAAAAGGAGCAAAGATTGCTAGGACTATCAGAACCCCTGTTATGACAAACCCAAGAACTGCCAAGGGGCTTTTTCGAAGGCTGTGAACGGCCCTCCGCCATTCACTATTGCGAGAGCGCTTCTCTTCAGTACCGGATTCGAGGATCGATAAATGCATAACTGACATCCACCAAAAGATTAACTAGAATGTAAACAAGGGCAATGACAAGAGTTACGCCCATAACGGCTGGAAAATCTAGTGTTCTCATGGAACCGACGACATAATGGGCCATTCCTGGCCAGGCAAAGATGAGCTCAGTGGCTACGGCTCCACCTAGAAGTTCGCCATAAGAGAGACCGATAACTGTAAGGGTTGGGATCAACGCGTTTCTCAGAGCATGTTTATAGATCACGCCACGCTCTCTAAGACCCTTCGCGCGAGCCGTTTGTATGTAATCCTGGCTGAAGACATCAAGCATACTTGAACGCATCATTCGCACAACCCGTGCAAGTACTGCGTATCCAAGGGCAAATGCAGGCATCACAAGATGGGAGAGAGAGTCCGCCAAAGCTCGCCAGTTCCCACTGAGCAAGCTGTCTATGGTGAACAGACCCGTTACATGTGCTGGTAGCTCTCCGCTAATTCGCCCTGGGCCAGGGAGTATTCCAAGTCTTACGTAGAAAAACAGCATCAGCAGTAGTCCTAGCCAAAATATCGGCATTGAAACGCCAATAACAGAGCTCAGCCGGCTGAGCTGATCCAATATTCTGTCCTTATGAACAGCTGATATGATGCCTAGTGGGATTCCCGCGATGATGGTGAGCAACATCGCTGCAGTTGTGAGCTCGAATGTAGCCGGAAAGTAATCGACAATGTCTGCTAAGACTGGGCGCCTTGTGAGAATCGATTTCCCCAAGTTTCCCTTAAATAGCTCATAAACATACATGCCAAACTGGACATAAAGCGGGCGATCAAGACCATGCTCATGGCGTATACGTTCGATTATCTCTGGTGTAGCCCTGGGGCCAGCCATTAGTTGAGCCGCATCGCCAGGAACTATGTGGGAAATCAAGAAGGTAATACTCAAAACACCAAGGATAATCGGAATGACCAAGAAAATCCGCCTGATGATGTATGTTAAGGGACTCATGGTATCCTGTTAACAAGGAAGAACAACCGCTTTTGGCGCAAGCAGCTGTTCTTCCTCGGATTTCTCCTCTCTAGGTTTTCCTACTTCTCTATGTACATACCGGGGAAATTGGGCATGTTAAGTAACATTGGGTTGTAAACATAACCCTTTACCCAATCACGCATGACAATCTGGTAGTCCGTCTGAAGGAGAAAAAGATAAACGGCATCGCTAACACTTATCCACTGAATGCCCTGGAAGATCCCCAGACGTTTGTCCGGGTCCACCTCTATCCGCGATTGGGTGACAAGCTTATCCATCACGACATTCTTGTACCATGAGCGATTCCCAGCTAGTCCCCAGTTTTGGGAGTAGAACCAGAACCAGGTGAACATGTCAGCATCTGCATAGTCTGGGGTCCAATAGCCATGAGACATATCGAAGTCTCCCTTATTCAATTTGTCACGTAGTGTGGCCCATGCATAGCTTTCAATTTCAAGCTTGATGCCGATCTCGGCCAAGCCTTCCTGAATAACTAGCGCCATGGGTCGCCACTCTGGGATGACGGGGGCGTGCATAATCTTGAGGGTGAAGCCACCGCCCGGGTATCCCGCATCAGCCAGGAGCTCTCTTGCCTTCTCTAGATCTTGATGATACTGGAAGACGTTTTCGTCATGGCCAACCAGTCCTACCGGAATCGGCCCTCGCATTTGGGTAGCCGTTCCACTCCACAGATCGTCGATAATTCCCCGGTAGTTGATTGCGTAGGAGATAGCCTGTCGCACCCTGACATCATTCAGGTAGGGCCTTTGACAGTTCATGTATACATAGTGACAGCAGAAGGAGGGCGCTTCGAAGACAGTAACCCCTGCCGTTCCCTTCATGGCCTCAATTTGGTCTACAGTAAGCTTCTCTCCTATATCGACCTCGCCAGTCTCAAGGAGCATCCGAAGATCGGCTGCCTCTGGAATGTACCTTATGCTCACTTTCTCCAGCTTGGCCGGTTCACTCCAGTAGTTGTCATTCCTGGCAAGGACAACTCTGATTCCGTGGGTCCACTCATCGACGTAAAAGGGTCCTGTACCTGCTGAATGCTCCGTTAGCCAATCTTGACCCCAATCCCCTGCTACCTCGTGTTCCATCACCCCAGGACTGACGATGCATCCTTGATCGGTGGCAAAGCTTGAAATGCCGGGGATAAACGCTTCCTTCAGGATAATGTTCACCGTGTAGTCATCCACCACTTCAACTTTATCGATAAACCCGAATGTCCCCGCAGGAGCAAGTCCCATACCAAATAGGCGGTCGAAGTTGAACTCTACCGCTTCAGCGTTGAATGGCGTCCCATCGATGAACTTGATACCTTTCCCAAGATGAAAAGTGTACGTAAGCCCATCATCTGCAATATCCCACGATGTGGCCAATCCTGGGACCAGCTCGGTGGTTCCCAGCTTGAACTCCACCAAACGATCGTAACAATAATAGATAGCACGCCACGCATTGTTGTCCACTGAAACATGCGGATCGAGCGTCCGCAGCTCTCCTGTAGCACCAAACACCAAAACCCCATCTTCTGGCGAAGCTAAAGCTGTTAAAGAAAAGGCTGCAACCAGAGCTACGCTCAACATCACTAGCAAACTTCTTCTAAACATTTGTCCAACCTCCTAAGCTCATAATTGAATTCCCTGTGCCGGAGTACTCATTTACACGGTTACGATTCTGGCTATCACCCCCTTTCTTAATTCTCCAATATACGGTCTATCAACTAGATTTTCAAATTTCCCGTTGCCTACGCGGAGGACAAGCGCAACGTATCTCTTTCCTCGCCATGCCAAAGCGAAGAACAAAGGCCCCGGCAATTCACCGGGGCCACCAGTCTCTCATTCTTACTCAAACTTGTTACTCAACCTTGATTTCAATCGCTTTCTCTCCCTCTTTCAGTGACTGTTTCAGTGGAACAGAAACCTTGAGTATTCCATCATCAAAACCTGCAGTGATTCTATCCTTGTCAACAACGTTGGAAGGAAGGGGGAAAGATCGCTGGAAGCGCCCATAGCGACGTCCCATGCGAAAATAGTTCTCTTCCCTTACTTCCTCGTTTCTCTTCATTTCACCGGAAATACACAGCTGGTCATCCTCTACCTTGATTGCGATATCCTCCTTCTTCATCCCAGGAAGCTCAGTCTCAAAGACCAGATTCTGGTTCTGCTCGTAGACGTCAGTTTGCCCAAAGCTCGGTCCAATATCGAAACCCACGTGACTAAAGTCGCGAAAGAACTCATCCAACATTCGAGAGAGACCCGTCCCTAGTAGCAACGGCTCATTCCATACCCTTGCAAGTGTTCTAGACATGTTAACTACCTCCTGAATCATGTTTTTAGCAGTCTCACTAGTCAACTGCTAAAAACACTATAACATAGTCTGGACTCCTTGTCAAGCGAAGACAAAGAAGATAAACTGTGGGCATGTTAAGGAAGTGGTTAGTACGCGGTATACTGCTTTACCAAAGATTCCTCTCTCCGGTTTTTGGTCGACGCTGTCGCTTCTATCCGACCTGTTCACAATACGGGAAGGAAGCAATCCTTAAATACGGTTCACTTAAGGGTGGCTATCTTACATTGCGCCGCATTCTGCGTTGCCACCCCTTCCATCCTGGTGGATACGATCCGTTATCGTAAGTTAAGGTGATTGAAACTCCTCTTTCATCTGCCTCACCGCCTTGGAATCTGTGAATAGGTCAACTGCTGTCATAGCCAATGCCTTGGCAGCGATAACCATTACTTCTTGACCACGCCTGGATATTGCAGCCTTAGCAAACTCGAGCGAGTGGCCAGCGACTTCTTCTCCACAGATCTGGATATACGCATGAATCCCGGGAACAACGTGAGT
>Ga0315547_1000429_pt1 | contig 43010 bp, 37 predicted proteins | sample SalMarSW160240MG_2_FD_202542 | JGI IMG/M metagenome (GOLD analysis project Ga0315547, IMG submission 202542) | Salt marsh sediment microbial communities from the Plum Island Ecosystem LTER, Massachusetts, United States - Salt Marsh Sediment SW1601-240 ...
GGAAGGCCCTGCATCGTATCTTCTACGCTGCCTGTCTGGACGATGCCCGGGATGAAGCCAAACAGTTTCTGTCCCGCTACAGCAGGGAGTTCCCCACTGCTTGTGAGACCTTAGCCAGGCACCTTGAAGAATGCCTTACCTTCTACCGCTTCCCCGAGCGTCACTGGAAACACATCCGCACCAGCAATGTCATTGAGCGATCCTTTAAGGAGGTTAAGAGAAGGACCAGAGTGGTTGGCCGTTTCCCGAACGAGACCTCGGCCCTGGTGATGGTTTTCAGTATTCTGAACGAGGAGCGTTTGAAGTGGCAGAAAATCAGGATGAAAGCTGATGATATCGCCTGGATAGAGGAGGCATCAAAGGCTTTGGAGCAAGAACCAATCAGACTGGAATTCTTAGAGGAAGCACTGGTTGCTTAAAGGGATTGACTGAGATGGCAGAAGGGTATAAGATATGGCCAGATCGAATTTCCACCAGTTATGGGACGCAGCCCCCAAATAGATATGTTGTGAAAGTATTTTTCGGCGAACAAATTTGATTGGAGGTAATATCGTGAAATTTCACTTCTTGAATCCGAAAAAGATTGAATACGTTCAGGAAAAAATAAACAGCGACCCAGAGTTTCGTCTAGCGGCTAAGTTCATGTCAGAGGATATCCTTTTCGGAGTGGGTGATTCGCGATGCATTGTCAAGGTGCGTGATGGTGTGGTAAAAGAGATAGAACTTAACCCTACCCCGGTGGATAGGTGGGATTACTTCATAAAGGGGCCGGAAAAATCATGGGAGAAGTTACTGCAGCCTTTTCCCCCGCCATTTTATCAGGGATTTTTTACTGCAGCCATGCGAGAGGACTTTGAATTTGGGGGGAATGTTGAAGCTTTGTTTGCCCACTATTGGGCGACACAACGAATGATAGCCATTATGAGGCAACTGCAAAATGAATAAAGGGGGGCAAATGGCAAGATTTGAGTCTATAACTGGGAAATATGTCAATATTGAAGTTCAGGGTATAGAATATCGAGTCTACTTTGAAGAAAGTGGCCAGGGTATCCCGCTTCTTTGCCAGCACACAGCGGGCGCTGAAAGTTTGCAGTGGCGCCACATCATGAATGACCAAGAGGTTACCTCTAGGTTCCGGGTTATCGCTGCCGACCTTCCCTATCACGGCAAGTCACTTCCGCCGGAGTCGGTAGAGTGGTGGAAACAGGAATACCGATTGACCAAGAGCTTTTTCATAGATTTTCTATTAGAACTCAGTCATGCCTTGGGACTTGAGGCCCCAGTATTTTTGGGAAGTTCTATGGGAGGTCACTTGGCTCTTGATTTGGCGCTGGAACGCCCGGAGGAATTCAGAGCTGTGATTGGCCTTGAATCAGCAGAGTATACCCCAGGATTTGATATTATCTGGTGGGACCACCCGAGGATAAGCGGGCAACTTAAGTCGGCTAATCTGTACGAGGCAACCTCGCCGTATAGCCCGGAAAACTATAGGCGCGAGGTTGGTTGGGTGTATAGCCAAAGTGCTCCCCCCGTTTTTAGGGGGGACTTATACTATTACTCCGTAGAGCACAACGTGACCCATAAGCTGGACCAAATAGATACATCCCGGGTTGCCGTATATATCCTTTGTGGAGAGTATGACATTGCCAGCACTCCCGAGCAAGGTCGGCAGGCAGCAAGTCAGATAAAAGGTGCCAAATTTATCGAGATGAAAAAACTGGGACATTTCCCGGCAACAGAAAATTATGAGATGTGCAAAGGGTACTTGATGCCCATCCTTACCGAAATTGCGGGAGCATAAATAGTAGCACAATGTGCTTGGAAGCTGAGAAGAGGTTAGCAGGGCAGCGGAAAAGGAACGTGCTTAAGTAAATACAGAAGTGAAGTACGGAGGACAAAGAATGGCCGTTATTTTTTTGGACTCAAACAAGGTAGAGCAGCTAAGGAATACCCTGAATAATGATGCGGAGTTTAAGCTTGCTGCCAGACTCATGTCAGAGGACGTGCTTCTTGAAGTGGGTGACTCCAGTTGCATTGTCAGAGTACGCGAAGGTGTAGTAACCGAAATAAAACTTGCTCCCGGCTCCGATGATCATTGGAGTTTCTCAATAAAGGCAACGGCTGAGTCGTGGGATAAGCTCCTGCAACCTTCACCCCCTCCTTTCTTTACCGGTTTGAATGCCGGAATGATTCGCGGAAATCTGCAAATTATGGGTAATCTTGAGGTTGCATTCGCCTACTATTGGGCAATGAACCGAATGCTGGATATTATGAGACAACTACAAAATAAATAGGTAAGTATTAGTAGAGGAGGCTAGCAGTGGCAAGATTCGATCGTGCAGGTGGCCGCTATATTTACATTGAGGTTCAGAATATCGAGTATCGAGTGTATTTTGAAGAAGGTGGAGACGGCATCCCGCTTCTTTGCCAGCATAGCGCCGGCTCTGACGGTCAGCAGTGGCGCCATGTCCTCAACGATGACGAAATTGCTTCTAGATATCGGGTCCTCGTACCTGATCTTCCCTATCATGGTAAGTCTCAACCGCCGGGATCAGTTGAGTGGTGGAATGAAGAGTACAGATTGACCAGGAGTTTCTTCATAGATTTTCTGGTAGAGTTTAGCCATGCTCTGGGACTCGAGAGGCCAGTCTACATGGGTGCTTGTATGTCGGGTTGCTTGGCCCCTTACCTGGCGCTTGAACACCCCGATGAGTTCAGGGCAGTTATAGGGCTTGAAGCAGTACTGCGCAATGAGGAAGTCCCCCTGGACTATTGGGATCATCCGCGCATAAGTAATAATTATAAAGCTGCGGCTATGTGGTCAATGATGGCACCCGGTAGTCCTGAGAGATACAAGTGGGAGACTATGTGGGGATTCAGTCAGGGTGGACCTTCTGTTTTAAAAGGAGACTTCCATTACTACTTTAAGGAGCACGACCTGACCGGCAAGGCGCAGCAGATTGATACTTCCCGTGTTCCTGTATATCTTCTCACCGGGGAATTCGACCCCGCAGCCTCACCGGAAGACACCAGACAGCTGGCAGAACAGATAAAAGGGGCGAAGTATACCGAGATGAAGGGAATAGGGCACTTGTCATTGTGCGAGAATCCTGAGACCTTGAAAAGATATTTGATGCCCATCCTTATCAAGATTGCGAAAATGTAAAAATGGTGTGAACCAAAAGAGCAGTTTATCCGCCCAGGTATGCTCTTTTGACAATATCGCTGGACTTAATTTTATCGATGTCGCCCTCCAGAACGACTTTACCAACCTGGAGTGCATAACCCTTCGTGGCTACCCCGAGGGCTAATTGAACATTTTGTTCTACTAAAAGAATGCTAACTCCCCTCCCATTAATATCCTTAATGACCTCACCCAATCGCTCAACCACTATGGGGGCTAATCCCATTGAAGGCTCGTCCATTAAGAGCATTCTTGGTTTGGCCATTAGGCCGCGAGCAATGGCTAACATCTGTTGTTCACCCCCGCTTAAGGTACCAGCATTTTGATTGCGCCTATCCAGTAGTATAGGGAAGAGCTTGTAGACCTCTCCCAGATCCTTGTTGATGCCATCAGTATCTTTGCGTAAACTGGCACCCAGTTTGAGATTACTCAAAACAGTGAGATGAGGAAAAAGCTGCCGACCTTCGGGGATATGGACGATACCAAGTTTAACAATTTTAGTAGTTACCATGCCGTCTATCTTCTGGTTTAAAAACCATATCTCCCCTGAGGTTAATGGTGTCAGCCCAGAGATAGCTCTCAAAATTGTGCTCTTACCGGCTCCGTTGGCACCAATAATACTAACCACGGACCCTTCGGCAACTTCCAGCGAAACGTCATCTAATGCCAGGGATTTTCCGTAGTGTACGGTTATGTTTTTAACTTCAAGCAACATATTAACCACCGAAATAAGCTTTAATTACCTCTTTGTTCTTCCTCACTTCTTGGGGCAGGCCTTCAGTAATTTTTTGTCCAAAGTTAATCACTACAACCCGGTCGCATAGATCCAAAATCTGCATGTTGTGCTCAACAATTAAGAAGGTCACTCCTTGCTGCTGTGTCTTTCTAATGTTCTTCAATGTGAAAGCAATTTCGTCTGGGTTCATCCCGGCTATTGGCTCATCAAGCAGCAGCAATTTGGGCTTGGTAGCCAAGGCTCTAGCAATGCCGAGCATCTTTTGGTACCCGTGAGGTAGATTCTTAGCCAGTTCATACTTGACTTTGTCCAGTCCCACCAGCTGCAGTATTTCCAGGGACTGTTCTAGGATATAGGCTTCGTTACGGCGGTAGGTAGCAGTATTAAAATAGGCGTCTAGCCAGCTTGATTTTGGACGAAGATGGAATGATGCCGATACATTTTCTAGAACGGTAAAATCAGCAAAAAGAGGGTTTAGCTGAAAAGTCCGACCTATTCCCAACTCGGCAATCACATGTGGTTTTTTCCCTGTTACATCTATTCCATCAAAAGTCACTCTCCCTGTGGTTGGTGGGAATACTCCGGTTATCAAATTAAAGACAGTCGTTTTCCCGGCGCCATTGGGGCCGATTAAGCCTGATATCCCCCCTTTGTTGACATGGAAGTCAAGCTGGGAGACAGCCGCCAAACCACCAAAATATTTTGTTAGTCCGCTGATTTCAAGAAGCATGAGTAACCCTTTTACGAAGTTCTGTAAACCATAACCTGACTAGCTGAGGTAAACCAACAAGGCCTTGGGGCATTGCAAAGACCACTATGAACAGTATAGCAGCAGAAAGGTACGGCAAAAACTCTTTCAGTCCGCGGAAAAGCTCGGGAATTATAAATAGAACAGCGGTTCCGACAATAGGTCCGGCAAAGCTACCTATCCCACCTATTAGCGCATACATAAAGAGCCATAGGGTTGCTAGCATGTCAAAGCTAGTGTATGAAAGCGTCAAATTATAATGAGCGTAGGCAGCGCCAGCTAGACCAACGAAGAAACAGCCTACAGCCAGAGACAGAACTCTGTGCCGGGCTTCGTTTATACCGACACTGGAAGCTACTTGGTGTGATTGGGCAATAGCTTTCAAAGCCATACCAATACGGCAGAACTCGAACCTGTAAAGGGCTAAAAGGCAGATTGTGGTTAACCCTAGAAAGAAATAGTAGTAAGGCAGCTTGGAGGTGGCGGCGGGGAGTAGACGCGGTATACCCATAAGACCGCTATAACCACCAGTCCACTTTTGGAATACAGAAAATACCTGCAATATCCCCACCCCGAAGAAGAGGCTTACCATAGCATAGTACAGCGCTCTCAGTCTGGCGAACGGGTAACCTATGAGAACCCCAATGCCTGTTGCCACCAATCCCCCTAGCAGCATGGTGAGCCAGGGTGACCAGCCCAGCTCTTTTGATATTACAGCGGAAGCATAAGCCCCAATGCCCATAAAAGCGGCGTGGGCTAAGGGGAACTGACCCGAAATAACTATCGTGCGCAGGCTAACAGTGGCAATGATGAATACGAAAGTTATGATAAAAATATGAAGCCAATAAGGCGACTTAATGAATAACGGGAGTAAGAATAGGATGATAACCAGCCCCCCATAGGCAGAGGGCTTGACCAGTCTCCTCCTATCTATTGTAGAAAGATGCTTATCAATCATATCTATGCAATTTTATTATTTTGCCTCACGGCCAAAGAACCCCTGTGGTCGGAACAGCAGTATAGTAATGATTATGCCAAGAGCAATTGCTTGACTAGCAGCTCCGCTAATAAACAGGGGCAAAGTAGCATCCAGGCTACCGATAATGAGCCCGGCAAAAAAGATACCACCCATGCTTCCTATGCCACCTAAGATAACAAGCTCAAGCGCTTTTACTAACATGTAATCCCCCATAAAGGGGGTCAAGCTCAGGAAAGCACCCATTAAGCACCCTGCCACTGCTGCCAAGCCGCAGGCCATGACACAGGCCAGGGCAGAAACACGGTGGATACTAATTCCCTGCAGGGCAGCTCCCTCCACATTTTGAGAAACAGCCTGCATTTGCTGCCCTGGTTTTGTATTTCTTATGAACCAGATGGTTGCCGCTAGAAGGGCACCACCAATAATGAAAGTTACTAATCTCTCCGCACTAAGCGAGGTAGCACCAACCCTGAGAACGCCTGGAATAAAGGCGGGTAGCGACCTTGTAGAAGTCCCTACCAGTATATTGACCGTGTTTTCTAGAACTACAATAATGCCTATAGAGACAACTATGGTACGGTTTAAATTACCAAAAAAAGGGCGGAAACAGAACTTTTCCAAAAATAGTCCTAATGAAGCTACTATTAACACTGACAGTAGCAGGGATATCCACTGATTCAAACCATATTCTACAGCAAATTGATAGCAGATATAACCGCCAACCATATATATGACGCCATGGGCAAAATTCAGGATACCCATGATGCTAAAGAGAAAGGCAAAACCCAGCGCCACCAATATGTACATTGATGACAAAACCAACATATTTACAAACGTGGTTGCTGTCAGTTCCACTGGGTGCTTATCTCTTAATTCCTGACATCGCCTGTCAGAATGACCGGGGGAGGGCTATTAGCTCTCCCCCGGTTTTCGTGTAGTACAACTCAACTACGGGAGATTAACGTTCACCCAGGCTCCGAACTTCGGTACGCCGTTATCGAGAAGCTCTATTGCAACGGGCATGGCAACAGTATGCTGGATCCCATAGGTTTTTAATCCACCCAGATGTGCCGTTCCGTATACAGTTTCAATGGGGTCCATCTGCTCCCACACGTCCCTTACTGCGGTTGTGTCAAGGCTTTGTGCCGCTTCAATGGCCTGTGCCATGCACCACACGCAATCGAAACCGTTAAGGGCCAGCAGATTTAGGTCACCGCCGTATTCGCTGGTCAGCTTCGCTCCTGCTTCCTCCAGCAGGGGTGGATTGTCGGCAACCCCTAACGTAGGATTTATACAGGAGAAGTTCGTTGCTGCTGCCTCACCACAAATGGCTAGGATTTCGGCGGCAGAGCTAGGCACGGCACCGAAATAGTACCTATCATCACCCAGCTCTCGTAACCCCTTAATGATACCGCCGGCGTGAGGTGCCCAACCGTTAACATGGAATATAGCATCCGCGTCACGGGCTGCTATCTTGGCCGCTATCGGGCTAGCGTCAACCATATCATTGGGATAAACAATCAGGTCGCCTACTCTGGAAAGCCCGCGCGCCTCAAGCATACTCATAATCTCTGGCCAAGTATATTGGTTAGTGCCGTCATCCGGGCTAACGCAGGCCAGCGTTTTCACCTCAGGGTGTGTATTCTTGATATAGTCCAGAACAGCTACCGCCTGTTCGAGGGTAGCACTGGCACAGAGGAATGTATATGGTGTACTCTGGTCTATTTCTCCAGGCGTACAACAAGTCCAGACTATGGCGCGGAGTACCTTTTCCGACTCGCATATATCTTTGGATGCCGCCGCGAACCACAGGGGATATCCACCAATGAACTTGATATTCTCGTCATAGACCAGCTTATTGGTTGCCGCCACGGAGCCATCCGTGGTAGACTTGTCATCCTCAACGACAAGTTCAATCTGGTATTTCTGCCCGTTAATGGTTAATCCACCCCTCTCATTCAGCATTTCCACCGCTACTTCCGCTCCGTGCACTTGGTGTACGGTACCAACTGAGGCCCAACCCGTCAAACCAGTAATAAAACCGATCCGTAATGTCTGCACTGCCGGTGTTGCTGGCGTCGAGGTTGGCGGTGCTGTCGTTGGCGCTGTTGTTGGCGGTGTCGTTGTTGGTGGTGCCGGGCAGCCAATGGCAATCAAGCTAAGGGCTAATAAAAGTGCCAGCGGAATTAACAACAGTCTCTTTTTCATCTACTTCCCTCCTTCAAAATGTGCTAGGCCTTATCATATAATATTTCACACACTCTCCCTTCCTCTTCATTATTCAAGGCATCCACGATAAGTAATAGTTTAGTTTTTCCAAAAACTTAGCTTATAGTATCACCCTCCCCCCCCGGCTGTCAAGCGTTTTTTGAGATTTTAATGAGAATTGGCAAAGATAAGGTCGCCATGAATTGAAGAAGCCGAGGTCTAGACTCGGCTTCTTCAATAATCCTCTAATATCGATTGTAAAGTTTTTGGAAAAACTTACCTATTACCACGATAATTCAGTTATTCTGTGAAAAGTAATTTACGTGGACGTGAACCTATCAAGACAACCTATACACCTTATAGCACTGTAGTGGAGTTTTGTCAAGAAATGCTAGGTCGCGTTCTAAGGGTGGTTATTTTGTATTGACTTATTTAGAAATTCTCAGCCTCTTTAACAGCCTCGTTCGCTAGTCTTTCAGCTCGTGCCAGAAACTGCTCATAAGTATCTGTAAATGGGCCGGTAACCCAATCCATGTCCTCTAGGTTCTGTGTTATAGTCAGTATCCAATCCCATGGAATAGATATAAGTATCAGCCCTTCCGGTACTACTTTTCTATTTTTCATACCGTAGCCCAACCCGCTAACCATGTAATTCACTTTGCCGCTTATATATGGATAGACGAAAAGCCATCCACACCCCAGTACAGGTGTCATCTGAGGGGCCCACATCTCCCCGGTCGAATGGCTCATGGCCCTCAGCACGATTTCTGCTTGGCTGATAGTGGCGGTAAGAATTAAGACGTCTGGCTCGAATGTTAATTTGTCATATTGTGAGAAGGCGACATAGTTAACACTACCCTTATACAATGTTGGCAGGTGATCATAGACTCTTCTATTAGCGCGTGCCTCCTGGTAGATTTCGAATTTAGGCCCCACTGCGCCGAAGTGTGCGTAGTTCACAACACTCTCTATTGGAAACCCCATTCCCAACGGTAATACACCGAAACAATTCTCATTCTCTTTACTCATGTAAAATGGCGTTTTTCTTTGATGTGCTTCTCTTAACATTTCGCACAGAGCCAGCTTTTTATCTAGCTGCTCTATTCCTTCTGGTTTGTGGTAGAGAAACTTAATACCTATAGGCGGTCTCTCGAAATTAAATTTACGGAACATAGACAAATCAGTTTTAAGCGGACTCATAGCAACCTCCATCAAATAATAACTTGCGACTACCGATTGTGCATCGCCGGCTTATGGCACACGAAAATTTTAATTTATCGCCTTGGCTTTGTCAAGTTTCACCAAAATGCAAATCACCAAGATTTTGGTTTTACTTGCATTTAGTTGGTAAGGAGGGATAAAGTGGCAATCAAGAAAAGGGCGAAAAGCTGGGTGGGACAGTTGAGGCGTCTTTATGTGGGCTTTGCCGTAGGGGTTATATTTGTTACTCTCGCTGTTTCTTGGCAAGAGGTAGCAACCTTATACAAGGTTATCTATGTAATCTTGTTTCTTGGACTACTAGCTGCTGCTACTGCGTGGCCTAAACAAAAGACCTACAATGGCGATAACAACTCCGATAACAATCCACATAATACTTTGGAAGCCGAACCAGGCCACAAGAGCAGTAACAACGCCGCCAAGAGTTAATATTAAACTAACCCATCCCATAGGATGATTATATCAGAATAACAACCAAAGTAGAATAGAGTTAGCAAATGAGTAACGCTGAAAAAGTAATCTGTAAATTATGCGGTTCGGTCAATACTATCAAGTATGGCAAATACAAGGGTGTCCAGCGTTACTTTTGCCGTGACTGTAAATCAAAGTTCAAAGATGATGACACCCTGTATCATATGAAAACCCCCGCTAACCAAGTATCATCGGCACTCAATATGTACTATGAGGGTATGAGCATAAAGGCGATAGCCCGTAACTTGAAACAGGAACACGGCAATATGCCTTCAACTGCCACCATCTACGAGTGGATACAGAAGTACACCCAATATGCTACCGACAGTATTATAGGCTATAAACCCAAGAAAATAGGCAATAATTGGATTGCTGACGAAACGGTTATTGAGATAGACGGGCAAAATGTCTGGCTGTGGGACATAATAGATGACAAGACTAGGTTCTTACTGGCTACCCGTATATCCCAAAGCAGGACTACCAGAGATGCCCAGATACTCTATGACAGGGCGGTTAAGACAGCGGGCAAAGAGCCTGGCAAGGTTATAACCGACAAACTAGCTTCTTACTTGGACGTTCGTTACGGCAAGGATACCGAGCATATACAAAGCAGTCCTTTTGCCGTTGAAGATAATACCCAGATGATAGAACGCTTCCACGAAACATTAAAGCAGAGAACAAAGGTAATGCGGGGTCTGAAAAATATGGAGTCGGCACACGATTTTATCAACGGGTGGCTTGTGCATTATAACTACATCAGACCGCACACATCACTAAATGACAGGACACCTGCGGAAGTTGCGGGAATAGCCTATCCGTACAAGAATTGGGCGGATATTACCCGCCACAAGATGTCAAAACCCGTGATTATTGAGCATCAGCCCAGAGGCAAGGTTAGTCTAACCCCATCTATCCAAATAGGCAGACCACGAAAACGGCACAGGCGGTCTAAAAAGCCAGTAACTAACCAGCCATCTTTATCAACAATCAGGAGAGCTAAATAATATGGCTATACTATATGACCCTATTGCGATAGTGGAGTTAATATTTTTTCTAACTATGGGTGTTATTGCTATCTTAAAATTAAGGAGAATTCCCGCCTCTACTACCAAGCACCAAGTTAAGAATAATAACAATAACCCCTGCAATATCAATAACATCCCGAATGCGCAAAAGGGCAAATGCCAAGGTATTGTTAGTTTCTTCATAGGTATCCGCCAAAAGAGTTGTAAGAGCAGTAACAAAGATACAAATGGCTACGATAGAAAGGATAAGTCGCCAATTCATAGCAGAGACATTATATCACAGCGGAAACAACCAGATGCAAATAAAACCAAGATTTTCACTCATTGCAAACTTATTGTGGAAAATCGGCAGTGAGAGTAAAATAGCTACTGAGCACATGGTTCGCTGGTTTAGTTGACCCTAAAAGGGGAGGCAATATACGTATGAAAAGTATCACAAGCACTACCCAGATAATGGCTGATTTCGCGGTTAACACTGGCTACGAGGCTCTGCCTTACACTGCAGTTGAAATAGCTAAAATAAGCATTATCGATGGTGTTGGCGTGTGCTTAGCCGGCTCGCAAAGTTCTGCCAGCAAGATAATAGCTGATTACGTCAGCGAGGGGAATAGTAAGCCAGAAGCCACGGTTATCTCGAGAGGCTATAAAACAAGCGCTTCTGAAGCGGCCTTGGCCAACGGTACTATGATGCACGCTCTAGATTACGATGATTGCGCTGAGGCCTTTTTGGGCCATCCCACAACAGTCATTCTACCGGCTGTTTTAGCGCTGGGTGAAAGTAACAGGATATCGGGGAAAGAGGCTTTATTGGCGTATATCCTGGGCTATGAGGTTGGTAACAAGATAGGTTTGGGGATGGGGCCGGCTCATTATGATGTGGGGTGGCATGGCACGGCTACTGTTGGTACCTTAGCTGCAGCTGTAGCTGCGGCTAAGGTCCTTAAACTCAATGTTCAGAAAACTAGGATGGCAATGGGTATTGCCGCCTCTCTCGCAGCTGGCTTACGACAAAATTTTGGCACAATGACTAAACCACTGCACGCCGGCAACGCTGCTCGCAACGGTGTGTTTGCGGCATTGTTGGCTCAAAAAGGGTTTACCGCTGACCCAGGAATCTTAGAAGGCTCCTTTGGTTATGCTAGAGTATTCAAGGGAGCTGCAGAACCCAACCTAGAAGAGATGACTAAGAATTTAGGGGCTCCATTTGAGATTGTCTCTGTACCGCCTATAATAAAGCTTTACCCTTCTTGTCGGGCTACGGCTGGGTGCATAGATGCTATCCTTTACCTGGTTAACCAGCATGCTATTAAGGCTGAGGATGTAGCTGAGGTAGAATGTAGGACAAGTTCTCACACTCCACAAATATTAATTCACCCACGACCGCAGACAGCGTTAGAAGGCAAGTTTAGCATTCAGTACTGCATGGCGATAGCTATTGTTGATAAAGAAGTAGGCTTAGGGCAATTCACTGATCACAAGGTTCAAAGCCCTAAAATTCAAGAGCTAATCAAAAAAGTGAAATTTGTACATCCACCAGAGATGGGTTATACAATGGCTGATTCGCTACGGGGGAGAGTTGAAGTAGTGGTAAGACTTAACAATGGTACCGAGTTCTCTCGCTTGGTTAAAGTAGCCAAAGGTGACCCTGAGAACCCCTTAACCAAAAAGGAGATGGAATCAAAGTTCCTTGATTGTGCACGGCTTGTGTTCTCAAGGCAAGATGCCAAACGATGCTTAGATAAGATTTCAACTCTGGAACGTATGAAAGACATTTCCACATTAATGAGGGTACTCAATAGCCCAGGGGGAGGAGATAATTGAATAACAACACTACTGTTAACTTCTTGTTTTACCAAGACGCAAAGTACAACCTACAGGCCAAAGGCACCATCAATAAGTAACTGATCAAATTCAGCCTCAGATATACCCAGTAGCTCCTTGCAAACATGCTCAGTATGTTCACCCAAGCAGGGAGCAGGCATTCGCGGTCGGGCCGGGGTCTTCGATAATTGACAAGGCTGACCCATGTGAGTAAAATCCCCCATCTCCCTATGTTTCATAACCCAGAAAATATTTACCTCCCGAAGTTGAGGGTCCTGATAAATATCTTCCCCCTTCTGTACTACACCAGCGGCAACACCAGCTGCTTGCATTAGCTCCATTACCTCCTGAGCAGTATGATTAATCGTCCACTCGCCTATTAATGTATCCAATTCTTCTTCATTTTGCTTTCGGCTCAGGAAGGTAGCAAACTTGGCATCCTTAGTCCAAGGCGGGGTGCCCATAGCCTTATAAAAGTTTCTCCACTCCTCATCCGAGAATACAGCAATAGCACACCAACAATCGTCTCCTTTGCATGGGTAGGCATTGTGGGGTACAGCGTAATGGTGCAGATTACCCCTTCTCACCGATTCCTCTCTGTTAGCCTCGCATTCCATTAGATAAGGCCCGAGAAACTGTAGACAGACCTCACTTTGCGATAGGTCTATCATTTGCCCCTTATCGGTACGGCGACGATAGTCTAAGGCGGCGACTAATACAGCTATAGCGAAGTGGGGAACAAAATAGTCAGAATAGGCGAACATAAGTGATAAAGGGTCTCGGTCAGGCCATCCAGTAAAGTGAACAAAACCCGTTAGGGCATTTAACTGAAGGCCTAGCCCTCCAAGTCTGCTGAAAGGACCCGACTGACCTTGATTTGAGGTTCGCAACATAATAATATCCGGCTTTATTTCTCTTAGGTCTTCGTAGCTTAAGCCCCATTTCTCCATAACGCCAGGGTTAAAATTTTCAACCACAAAATCTGCCCAAGATACCAATCTCTTAGCAACCTCTCTTCCTTGAGAATGCTCTAAATCGAGGCTTATGGAATATTTATTAGCATTATAGAATGCAAAAAAACCAGAGCGGTCTATCCCTGGCACATTATCTTTATAAGGCATAGTCGTCCGCAGTCCACCAGGTCTCTTCGCCGATTCTATACGGACTACGGTTGCCCCATAGTCGGCAAGCGTCTTGGTGGTTAAAGGCCCGGCTACCCACCAGGAGAAATCAGCCACTTTTATTCCATCAAAAGGCCCTTTTATCATTTAGCTACCTTCTCAGATAATATTAGCCTGCTTCAGTTGGGCTAGTTCTGCCTTAGAAATACCCAGTTCTTGGTAGACCTCCTGGTTATGTTCACCGATTAATGGTGGCTTCCGCAGTATACTAGTGTCCACCTCTGACGATTTGAAAAAAGCTCCCGGATAGGTAATTGTTTCATTTAACTCCGGATGTTCCAGCTTTACCCAGAAATTTCTCGATTGGAACTGGGGGTCTTTCACTATATCTTTCGGAGAGTACACCGGGAAAATCTTGATACTCCTTTTTAAGCCTTCCTGGTAGAGTTCCAGTTTGGTATGCCTTAAAAAGAGTTGTTCAGCATAAGCCTCAAGCCGGCTTTGCGTCTCCTTGGTGGCTATGGCCAGGTCATAGCTTGCCCAGTCAAAATTTCTTAAAAAGTTATCGGCCAACCCTTCCTCGTCAATCCATTTCGCCAGTTGTTGATTACCCATGCTTATGCCAAGCCTGCCTCCGAAGATAACATAGGCAATGAAGCCGTTCTGGCAGGGCCAGATAATATGTTGCGTCGCCGAATCACCGAAACGCCCACTCAAAACCGAGCCCTGTCGTTTTAGGTTAACCCCGTTTAATTCCCAAAGGGGAATAGTGTTGGTTATAGCCCAGACTATGCTGGCTTGGATAGGAACATCCACATGCTGGCCCTCTCCCGTAATTTGGCGATAATAATGGGCTGTCATTGTTGCCGAGGCTGCACTGGACCCGGCGAGTAGCCAGGACTGAGGGAAGCTGATACGTACCGGCGGTCGGTCGGGATAGCCGGTTATATACAAAAGGCCACCCATCGCTACTAGGGTGATATCAGAGGCTTTGTAGTTCTTATAAGGTCCCCGTTGACCAAAAGGCGTGATAGAGGTCATGACAACAGAGGGTTTAACCACCTTGATGGCAGAGTAATCCAGACCTAACTTTTTCATATAGCCCACCGGGAAAGACTCGATTACAAAGTCAGCCGTCTGGACTAGGTGCTTGAAGATTTGCTTACCGTCCGCAGTTGCTAAATTTAGAGTGATGCTCCTTTTATTTAGGTTGAAAGCAAACCAGTAGAGGCTCCTCTCTGGATGGGGAATGTTGTGATAAAAAGGCTCGAGGTTACGTGAATGGTCGCCGCCGGGCTGCTCCACCTTGATGACGTCGGCACCAAGGTCAGCCAGGATTTTCCCGCAGAGGAACCCCTTTTCATCGGTTAAGTCTAAAACCCGGTAAGGTGAAAGCATCTCTTCGTTTCCCAACTAACTTGATGATTAGCTTAATTTGCCATCGGCGAGGCAAGCCAAGAGATTAAGCGGGCAGGCGTTTGTCTAAAGGGAACATCTTTTTTTCGCGTGACGGAAGAGCGATAATTGCCCAGCCTGGCATTACTTCCTCTCCCCTTTGATTAACTGCATTTGTCTCTATGTCCACGCAATACTCACCATCTTTGTCAACATACTTTTTGCTTACCTTCCCCTTCACCCATACCACATCTGAGAAGTAAACAAACCTTCGATACTCAGCATAGCTTCTCTTGAGCCATCCGTCATCACCCATCCAGTTGGTCAACAGGTGAATCTGCCAGCAGTGCCTTTGAAACCCAACATCATAGGGCATTGGTAGCGCCCCCTGTGCCCAAGCTGCTTCTTTATTGTAGTGAACAGAAAAAATCGGCTCCAATGCATGCGTATTTGGGTCCCGGTAAGACCAAGCCGGGTGACTGCGGTACTGACGGAGTTGAACACCGTGGGCAGCCAACCTTGGTATTGGGGCTCCACCCCCGATAAGATAGGCTATTTCATCAGTAAGCCCCAAGGGTCCTTTCACCACGGGCTTGAGTTCTTCACCAATCTTGACATCCTCCCAGAAAAGGGTATCTGCCCCCCTTATCTTCTCAGATAAAACATCTTCTTCTATTTTACTGAGTTCCTCCTCGGTCCAGGGGTGTGGTAATTTAATACTGGAGTACTTACCTCTTTTCTTGGCTTTTGCCCGCTCCATTCTTATAATGAACCATTTTGTCTTGGCTACAAGTTCATTTCTCTGATTGGTGTATCTATTTTCTTTTTTATTGATAACGATTCTCTCAGCGAAGTCGCTGGGCTTTGGTCCGTCAAAGCCAGTGAATATGCACTCCGGAGCAATTTTGTCATTAAGTAAAATAGGCTTATAAAACTCGGCATCGGTTGCGCTGTGGAAGCCACCAATTCCCCGCCAGCCAAATTGCGTTCCGGCAAAAACTGACCAAACCCATGATGGAGGGGCTACAATAGTACCATAGCGCGTTTTCCCGGCATACTCAACGTCAGCCCAGAGCGGGTTAGGGTCACCGATTCCGTCAGCGAATTTTTTTATAGCAAGCCTGGTGGCCTCTTCGTTATTTATTGAGTGTTCGATACGCAGTTTCAAGCCAACCTTAGTGCGCATCTCTGCTACCATCTCATCAGTGATAACGGCTTCGGGCATTTTCACCCTTTTCGATTCCATTACTACAACAACCTCCATCTTGCTACGCTGGTAGCCACTATCTTTACGGCCAATAGAGTTTGTCCGCTACTTTTTTCAACTCGGCCCTGAAATTGGGGTGAGCGATGGCAACCAATTCCTCTGCCCTTCTTCGTAACGATTTCCCTCGCAGGTGGGCAATTCCATACTCGGTAACCACGTAGTCAGAACAATTACGGGGGACTGTGATCCCTGTGCCTGGCTCTAAGGTGGGCACAATCCTTGATACGGTACCTTTTCTGGCTGCGGAGGGTAAAACTGTAATAGACCGCCCACCCCGAGAAAGCAAAGCACCGATAGCAAAGGCTGTCTGTCCTCCGGAAGCACTTAGTATTTTATAGCCTATGCTCTCAGATGATATCTGACCCGTGAGGTCTACACTTACGGCATTATTTATTGCCACCATGTTATCATTAGCCGAGATTGTCCTAATATCCCACAGGTGACTAACATCAACTAGCCAGAAGAGGGGGTTATTATTAACCCACTCCATATCCTCTTCGCTGGCACCACCGAGAGAGGTAACCACCGCCTTCCCCGGGTTAATAGTCTTACGTTTACCGTTGATGATGCCCTCCCGAACCAGAGCTATTACCCCTGGTGGTGTAGCCTCAGAGTACCAGCCAAGGTCACATTTATTATCAAAAATACCTAGCTTTACCAGGGGTTCAGTAGTCCTGCCTACTCCAATCTGAACGGTATCGCCGTCTTTGATTAGGCTGGACACATGTCGGGCAATATCTTTGAGATAAGGTTCAGGCTCCTTGAGCTCCCTACCTGCTAGGCTGCCAGCAGCAACAATACCGCCGGTCGCTTGGTGAGGCACGAAATAATCTATCTCGGAGAAATGGACAAAATTTTCACCAAAAGTTCTGATAAGGTTCTCGTTTACTTCAGCCAAAACTAATTTGCCCCGTTTAATGTGCTCCCTTTTATTCCATAAGGATGCTCCAAAACTGCAAAATCCTTTATCATCAGGCGGCGATACCTCGGTAATTACGATGTCTGATTCTCTCAATGTACTCTCACTCTTGTTAAGGATATCAGGTATCTCAAGGTCACACCTTCTATCATCCATCATCTGCTGTGATATAGCCGTGGGCATATATATTGTTAGCCTGAAGGTATCCTCCCAGCCAGGCTCATACCAGCCAAAGTCATAACCGGGGAATGGCTGAAATACTTTTACGTTCTGTAACTCACCCATCCTGCTGGCGATAGCCAAACCTAAGGCATAGGCCTCCCGGCCCAGGGTGAAGGAAATATGGTCTCCCGACTTGACAAATTTAGCTGCCTCCTCCGCTGAAATTTGCTTCCTTCTGTATTCTTCTTCCCAATCTTTCATCCTACCCTCCCATAAGAGTCAGAGGTTAGACATTACGAGGTGTTATATTATAATTATACCTGAATTATACCTGTTTCACGTATTTCTTCATAAGAGCTAAAGCTGATTTTGGATTTGTCTGAGCCAGCAGCCCGGCTGCATAAAAAATGTACTGCTCGTCTATGTATAATTTGGGGCTTTTAGGCTTAAGAATGTGGCGGCTCTCTTCCCGAAACAAGGCGTGCTTTAGAATGTCTCCAGGATCTGATGAGAACACTATGGGCCCTCCTGTTCCAATCACGTGCTCTACTTTGGTTAAATCTTTGCCATATTGAACAAACATCTCGCCGGCAGGCCCATAAATCAGTTCTATTTTACCAGCGTGTCTTTCTGTAGCTATCTCCACTGCAACAGAAGCCAGTATCTTCTCAGCTAGGTATTCCTCTTCGGTTTCAGGGACTCTCTTTATTGATGAAAGTCCGTTAACGACCTTCTCAAAATTTGGACTCAGGGAAGAGTTTCTCATTTTAAGGTGCTGTAGTAAGGTGCTTATGCTGTATCTTACACCAAGGTCTCCTTCGACTGTCCTTTTTACGTAAGGTTCGGGTAGACCCCTTAGTACAACAGCTCCACTGGTTGGGTTTCCCTTAGCCACGGAGTGTACATCGGTAGTAGCGCCACCAACATCCACAATGACAAGATCGCCCCAGCCTTCATCCTCGTTAAACCCCTCAGCAAGAAGCTTGGCTGCGAATAATACCGCTGAGGGGGTGGGCATTATTATATCTTTCACCAGTGCCTTAGCTTTGGCTATACCCTTAGCTTTAATAATATTATTTATGTATATCTCCCTTATTTCTTTATTACAAGGCTCTATATCAAGCATACCTATCTCGGGCATTACATTCTTAGTAAACTTGACGTTTCTGTCTGAAGGCTCTGATATTGTTCTTATCTCATCATATGCTGCCTTATTTCCAGCCACTATTACATGGGTTCCGGCAAGGTCGGAATGCAAGAGCATATGAGCGTTATGTATTATTACTTTCTTATCGCCTCCGTCTGTGCCTCCAGACAGCAGGATTATATCGGGTGCGATTTCTTCTATCTCGGCTAATTCTTGCTTAGTGAGTTCATATGAATAGCGACCTACTATCTTCGCTCCAGCTCCTAAGGCAGCCCGGGTGGCTGCTTCGCTGGTGAGTTCTGGCACAAAACCAATTGAGACTATCCGCAACCCGCCCGCAGCACTACTACAGGCTAATGCCTCCCTTTTCGGCAAATGACGTATATTTAGCTCGGTATCAATCTTCTCAAGGGCCTCTTTGAGGCCTATAGTGATATCCTCTTCCACTGTAGATGTAACCTGAGCCCTTGAGATTATCTCTACTTTATCTATATCTACATCTACAGCAACAACTTTGGTAAATGTACTCCCAAAATCAATGAAAAGTCTAACGCTGCCCATTCACCCAACCTCTAGTCCTTAAAATAAATCGATTATTCTGCACTTGTATTCAGTGGGCCAGTATCGGCTAAATCTTACCCTTTGCCTTTAAATCATTTTTCAGGTTAGCTATAGCCACTCCCAGGTCTACTTCTGGAGGGTAAACTCTATCGAATCCCATTGCTTTGAACTTCTGCTCATCCTCCTTAAGGTCATGTCTGCCAATCGCCAAGTTGCCGCCCAGATAAAGCAGCACATCCCCAAGGCCAGATTCTATGCATTTATCCTTGAAGCCCGCTAAGTCAAGCTCTGCCATACCATACAGCGAACTTATTAGAATAGCATCGGCCGCAGTTTCTTGAGCTGCTTTAATGAATTCTTCTGGCGGCGTAAGTACACCAAGTTCGACAACCTTGAATCCCTCTTCCCTTAAGAAGCGAGATAAAATCTTGGTACCAATAACATGAGAGTCTTGCCCTACTGTTCCTGTAACTACAGTTATCTCCTTTGGCATTGTAATAACCCCTCTTTTTCAAAACTATTTTAGATGGTATGTTTTTGTAAGACCGGCTCGCCTTTTATTTTACCTTTACTAAATGCCCAGAAATCTTCAATGACTACCCTAAGATCCATCTTCCGCCCCTCGGCCTTTTCCCTTTCGGCTACTTTTTCACGATGAAATTCCTTCACCTCTTTTGGGAAAGGCAGGTTGCCAAAATCGAGGTAGCGACAGGCCCCCTTGTTATCTCTAATTCCGAGTACCTTTGACTTGAGATTTATATTACCGGCTAGCGGGGAATCAATTATCCCTGTTTGAACTCCTCTCTCATAGCCAACAGCCACATCCCCATCTCCAAGCTCCAGAATCTTATCCATTATCACCCTAACCTCAAGTTCCGTAATTCTCTCCTCAGTTCTTATCTCTTCGTTATCTAGGGTAATTTTCTGAGCCCTTACAACATCAAAAATCCACTTGGCTGAGCGGTAACTTACCGCATGAGCTTCTTTTACTGGGATACCAGCCCCCTCGTCAATGGTTCTTACATACACTCCTTCTCCCTCGGCCAATGCCCCAACCATCGCACTATAAGCAAGAAAACCAAAGCACCATCCCATATCCTGCGGATAAGGAAATAAAGGAACTTGATCCAAAAAAAGGCCAGGCAAGATAACATCTTTATAACCAAACTTTTCCAGATACTCCCTGGTCAGTTTTTTTAATACTCGTGCCCAGGCTATATCCTGTGCCATATGACCGTACATTGAAATACGAGGTATGACGCTTTTTACACCCTGCTCGGCAGCCAGCATGGCAACTACGATAACACCGGCTATGTCAACACTCATCGGAAACTGGAGATTAGCGTTTATTCCATCGATATCGGTGGCAATCATGACTCCCCTCTCAGCATAATACCCTATTAATCGCTGGATATATTGATAATGTTCAATGCACTCGGCTGCTGTGGGCTTCTTTTCATACCAGCCGAAAGTTATTATAGGGTCAACGAGGGCAGCTGTTATGCCAGAGGCGAAGGCAATTTCAGCCATCAATCTAACACCACCAATATTGGTCAGCCGCTGGTTTAATGCTGCCTCAGTGTTTTCGACGACTTTTCTTGTGGTCTTCACTCCATGGATAACAGTAGGATATCCGTTCAACTTTGGCTGACCAGTTTTATTGCTTTCCTCCAACCCTCGCTGTGCCTTGGCGTATTGGCCCGATCGGCAATAACTGTCCGGAGTCACCGGAATCAGAGGCAAGCCTGCTTCGACTAAAGTCCTGTTAAGTTCAATCTCCTGCTCTAAGATTGGCGTTCCTGCTCTGGGGAAAATAACAGTTTTGCCCTCCTTGTGCAGTCTTTGCATCACCTTGGTAAAATTCTTATGGTCAGGCAAGCTCTTTTGGTATTCCAACGCTTCTTCAAAGTTAACTTCCTTACCCGTTGGCCATGTAGATAGCACCTCTTTTCTCTCCCTAAGAAACCTCCCCTCATCCCATTTCTTGTTTCTAACCTTAACTTCCATCTCGTCTCCTTAAGTTGAATTCACCATAGAGTTTTAACATTGAGTCTTAAAAATGCATCTACACCGAGTTTTTACTTAAGCAATGGCTTACCCTGACGTTGAAGTTCGATTAAAAGTTGGCCGTTTCCCAGCCCATTTGAAAAATCTACAACATTAGCTTACTTCTTGTCAAGTAAAGCGGGTACAGGGTAAACCTTTTCCTCTCCATTTTTCCCAAAGAGAATGCCTGCTCTATAAGGGCTAAAGAAGGAAAATAATGACTGACCTACATCAACTAGGGGAAATGAGAGTGCTCAGACTTAAGGGCATACCGGATACCCTATAAGCGGGAATTGGCTTGATAAACGATAATTTGATAAACTATAGAAGAATAGCCCTGTTTGTTTTGATGCTCTCGGAGATATCAAAAACAGGATAGGAGGTATATAAATGGCTAGCGGGGCAAGATTTGAGAAATTGATGGAACCCGGTTACATAGGTAAAGTCCGACTGAGAAATCGGATAATAAAAACTGCCGCAGGTACAGGCTTGATTGAGAAGGATGGTACTGTTGGCGAAACAATGAAGGTATTCTACAAAACAATGGCCAAAGGTGGAGTTGGTCTCATCATCTATGAATTCTGTTCTGTTGAATATCCTAGAGGCATGATACGTTTAACGAACTCGGCGTACCTTAGCGATGATAAGCTTATTCCCAGCTACAGTGAATTAGTTGGCGTGGTTCACAAGCATGGCTGCCCGTTTTTTATGCAGTTGATGCATTCAGGGCCCTGGTTTGCAGACCAAGAAATTGAACCCGGTGACCGGGTAGCTCCGTCCACTTTGACCCAAGAAGAGTTACCCGGGCCAGCCTTTGCTCCGACCAGAGAGCTATCAATCGCCGAGATTGGGGAGCTGATAGAGAAGTTCGCCGAAGCAGCGGAACGGGCTCAAAAAGCAGGGTTTGACGGTATAGAGATAAATGGTTCCCACCATCACCTTATTAATACCTTCTTTTCCCGCTTCTGGAACAGGCGCCATGACGACTATGGCTGTGATAACCTGGAAAACAGAGCCAGATTTATGTGTAATATCATACGTGAGGTTAAAAATCGCTGTGGGGAAAACTATCCGGTTACCGCCCTTTTTAACGCTGTCGAATACGGCGTAGAAAATGGTACAACTCTTGGCGAGGCTAAGGGATTTGCTCGGCTACTGCAAGAAGCCGGTGCCGACGCCATTCAGGTAAGACCCGCTGGCTACTATGAATTTGAAGGTATGCTCCAGGCCGACCGGTTCTTCTACCCTGAGCTTCCGAAGGAACTAAAGGTAAAAGAGTTTGACTGGAGCCGTAAGGGAAAAGGGATTACCGTGCCTCTCGGCGCGGCGGTCAAGGAGGTGGTCTCTGTACCGGTTTTCCTTGCTTGCCGACTCGACCCTGAACTCGGTGAGGAAGTTCTACGACAGGGTAAGCTGGACTTCATCGGTATGACCAGACGGCTGTTTGCCGATCCTGAGCTACCCAACAAGGTTGCTGCCGGAAGATTAGAAGATATCGCCCCTTGCTCTGGCTGCAACTACTGCTGGCACCAGCGCGCTTTCGTAAACCTGCCCCTCCGGTGCCGGGTAAACGTGGCCGTGGGAAGAGGACGAGAGTTCGAAATCAAACCAACTGATAAGAAAAAAAAGGTCTTGATAGTCGGTGGTGGACCGGCGGGGTTGGAAGCAGCTAGGGTAGCTGCTCTAAGAGGACACGAAGTAATACTTTATGAGAAAGAGCCTAAGCTAGGCGGATCCATGCCTTTGGCGGCTATATTAAAGGATATTGAACTTGAAAATATCCTGGACATGATTCGTTACTTCAAAATCCAACTTACCAAGCTAGGAGTAACGATGAGGCTGGGGAAAGAGGTTACTCAATCTGTTATTGAGGAGATTAAACCGGATGTGCTTATCTTGGCCATTGGCGGCGTACCTACTACTCCAGCCATACCCGGAATCAACCACCGCAAGGTAATCGATAATGATAGGCTGCACCGTATGCTGAAGTCCTATCTGAGGGTTTTTGGGCCGAAGACCCTGGAGCGACTGACGAAACTGTGGATGCCCATAGGTAAAAGGGTTGTTATCATAGGTGGTGCTCTACATGGGTGCGAGCTGGCTGAGTTTCTGGTTAAGCGAGGCAGAAAGGTGACAATCGTGGACACGGTAGGGCAATTGGGAGAGGGGATGCCGGCTGAAGATCCAGAACGCCTTTTCAAGTGGCTAAATCAAAAGGGCGCGACCATGATGGCTGAGGTTAAGTATGAGTTGATAACTAATGAAGGGCTGGTTATCATCACTAAAGACGGGGAGAGAAAGACTCTTAAAGCTGATACAATAATAACTGCTCTGTCTTTACTACCAAATACTGATCTTCTTAAAAGCCTGGAGGGGAAAGCAACTGAAATCTATCAAATTGGTGATTGTAGGGAGCCTGCTTTCATGCCTGAAGCTATCGCTGATGGTTCGCGTATTGCTCGGGTTATTTAGGCGGAGTAATATTGCCCCATTGCCTCTGAAAAGCAAGGTTACAAAGTAAGGAGAGTAACAAGACATGGGAAATAAGAATTCTACAATAGAGCCATTTTTGATGGCGATACTATCAGGGAGGTTCACTGCCATAACAAAGGAGATGTCTAACACCCTATTGCGAGCGGGCCGTTCGACTGTTATAAACACGGCAAAGGATTTTGGTTGTGCCGTAATCGATAAGCAGTCTCGTGTAATCTCATTAGCAGAAGGACTGCCTATTCAGCTCGCCGGTACTCATCTAATCACTCAAGCAGTATTAGAATTATTCAAGGATGATATCCATCCCGGAGACATTTTCCTGAACAATTCCCCGTTCTATGGTAATGTCCATCACGCCGATTTTGCAGTATGTGCGCCGGTTTTTTACCAAGGAGAACTTCAGTTTTTCGTCATGAATCGGGCACACCAGGCTGACACTGGTGCTCCAATACCAACCGTGTTCCTTCCTTACGCTAAGACGGTATACGAAGAAGGGCTGCACTTTCCCTGCCTGAGGGTGCAAAGGGACTACGAAGATATAAAAGATGTGATCAGGATGATCAGATACAGGATACGTGTGCCCGAGCAGTGGTATGGGGACTATATTGCGCAAGTGGGCTCGGTGAGAATAGCTGAAAAGAGAATTATAGAAATGTGTGACAAGTATGGCACTGATACCTTGCTGGCATTCGTGGATCAGTGGCAGGAATACGGCAAAGAGAGGATGATTGCCGAAATCAGGAAACTTCCCAAGGGAGAATGGGAGGGCGAGGTCAAGCATGACCCGATTCCTGATCTTGCGTCTGAGGGTATAACGATTAGGGCGAAAATTACTGTTGACCCTGAGCGAGGTTTTATAACTGTTGACCTTAGAGACAACCCGGATAATATCCCGTGTGGCTTAAATCTCTCGGAGGCGACAACAATTGGAGGTGTGCTAATCGGTATATTCTACAGTCTTGATCCTACAATTCCCCATAATGATGGGGCCTTCAGTCGTATAAGGATTAAAATACGTGAAGGTGCTGTTGTGGGTAAGCCAAAGTTCCCGGTGGGGACCTCCGTTTGCACGACAAATATTTGTGACCGGCTGATTAGCCTGATTCAATCAACCATTGCTAAAATAGGCCCTGGCTATGGTGTCGCCGAGGGTAACAGTTGCATGGGAGCTGTGTCCCCTGTCGTCTCTGGTACAGATTGGCGCCGAGGTGGTGCTCCCTTCGTAAACTTCTTAGCTTATCTCGGGCCCGGGCCAGCGCTGTATGGCCATGACGGCTGGCTAACTTTTGCCGTTTGTGTGGCCGGTGGCGCTGCGCGCGGCGACAGCGTAGAGATTGATGAGCAGAGGTTTCCCCTAATATTCGATAAGCTTGAGCTTGCTATGGATAGTGCTGGCCCCGGTCAATGGGATGGGTCACCTGCCAAAGATCTGATTTACCATCCCAGGAAAGATCCGATAACAGTTGCTTGGATAGTTGACGAGAAAGTCTTTCCCGCTAAGGGAGTCCACGGAGGTATGCCGGGCAGACCAGCCGATGTTTACAAGATCAATATCAATATTGGGAAAAGAGAGGATTTGCCTACAATGGCGGCCCTAATTCTAACGCCTGAAGAAAGGCTCGTGGCAGAGGATCCAGGTGGGGCAGGGTATGGTGATCCCCTAGACCGGGACCCAGAACTGGTTAAATTGCGAGTAAGGGAGGGATGGGTATCCCTTCAGAGGGCAAGGGATGTTTATGGTGTTGTACTAGATACCTCTAATGAACAATATGCAGTAGATTGCGAGGCAACAAGACGGTTACGAAAACGGCTCAAGAAGGAGAAAAACAAAACGAAATGAAATTACGCGTATCTACGGATATCGGCGGTACTTTTACCGACCTGGTTTGTACCGACGAAAAGGGCAGGCTGAAGGTAGTGAAGGTTCCTACAACGTCGGGGGATCTTGGCCAGGGGATATTCAATGCTCTAGACCTCTTGGCTGAGCAATATCAGACGTCCCTCCGTGACGTCCTGGAGCAGTGTGGTACATTTATTCACGGCTCAACGGTTGCCACCAACGCGCTGATTAGCCGTAATACAGCTAAGATCGGGCTCATATTAACCAAAGGTCATAGAGATATAATCACTCTAAGAGAAGGGGGAAAGGAAGACACTTTTAATTTACGTGTAGATTACCCCGAACCATATGTTCCTCGTTACTTAACTCTAACCGTAACCGAAAGGATGAATGCTGAAGGGGGAGTGGAAATTCCCCTCGATGAGGATGAAGTAAGACAGGTAGTCCGTAAACTTGTTGATGGATTTAAGGTTGAGGGAATTGCCGTATGCCTTTTGTGGTCTATAGTGAACCCCGCCCACGAGGATAGGATTGGTGAAATAATTGAAGAGGAATTTCCCGGCTTGAACTACAGTTTGAGCCATAAAGTGAATCCCATAATCCGGGAGTATCGCCGCGCCATCTCTACGGCGATTGATGCCTCACTGCTTCCCTTTGTTCAAGAATATGTGAATGACCTTGATGGGGAGCTAAAGAAAAAGGGGTATGCCAAAACGCTTTACATGTTTACTTCAGCTGGGGCTCTACTAGACGCTGAAGAAATTGCCAAGAAGCCGATATATACTGTCGCCTCGGGGCCAGCTATGGCGCCAAGAGCAGGATTAATGTATGCCTCCATGGAGGGAGACCAGCAGGGGAATATTATTACAGTTGACATGGGTGGCACCAGCTTTGATGTTAGTATCGCAACCGACGGAAGGATAAAACTTTCCCGGGAAAACTACGTCGGGGACGATATCCTAGCCATAATGAAGGCGGATGTTAGAAGTATAGGCGCCGGAGGAGGTAGTGTCGCTTGGGTCGACGCTGGTAAGTTTATTCATGTAGGCCCATTGAGTGCCGGAGCTATTCCAGGCCCGGCCTGTTATATGCTGGGGGGAGAAGAGCCAACAGTGACTGATACTAATGTAATACTTGGTTATCTAGACCCTGATTATTTCCTGGGTGGTCAAATGAAGATTAATCCTCGACTGTCCGAACAGGTGATTAAAGAGAGGATAGCGGTGCCCCTCAATCTAGACATTCTGGAGGCAGCTTACACTATTTGGAGCATAATTAACCATAATATGGTTGCCGCTATTGAGGATGTAACTATATGGCAGGGAGTTGATCCCAGGGAATACCTACTTGTTGCCGGTGGTGGGGCTTCTGGCCTTCACATTGTACCTATTGCTCGAGAACTTAAGATGAAGAGGATTATAGTGCCAAAGCTTTCGGGCGTACTAAGTGCTGTTGGTGGTCTAGCCGCTGATATGAGTATGGATTTTTATACAAGCCATTTCACCAACAGCCGGCAATTTGACTATGAAGGCGTGAATAAGAAGTTAAAAGCTTTGGAGGAACAGGCACGGGCGTTTTTGTCGAGGACGGGTGTTGCCATCGATAACACGAAAATCGAATTCTTCACAGAAGCAAGATATGCTTATCAGGTTTGGGAACTCGATATCCCGTTGAGGGGCAACCAGCTTGAGGATAAAGAGGCGCTGGCGCAGCTGGCCGAGGACTTTCACGGCACTCATGAGAGAGTTTTTGGTATCAAGGAGCCTGGGCAACTGATAGAATTTGTCAATTGGGCGGCGAGAGCAATAGCCAGAGTGCCTACTGTGGAAATTAAGGAACAGCCATCTAGGGGTGAGGAGCCTACCTATGCATTGGTGGCTAGAAGGGAAGCCTACTTTAGAGAGCTGGGCGGCTTAGTCGAAACACCGGTTTTCCGTGGTGATAAACTATTGTGCGGTGCCCAAATAAATGGCCCGGCGATAATTCAGGAACCCACCAGTACTCTGGTCATTTTTCCTAAGAGTAAGGCTACCGTCAGTAAGTGGGGCAACTATTTGATTGACCTGGAGTAGGCAAAGGAGTCGAATTAGCAACCAAAGAACACTACCAGCTAGAAGAGCACAACTTGATAAAAGCTACCCGCACCTCGCGCCCAATCGTGAGAATTTTAGCCCTTTAAGTCTGGAAAGATGTGGGCTAGCCCCAGTCGTTCCAGTGTTTTCAACAGGGGCTTCCCGGTGTCGGCATCCCAGCCCATCTGCTGGTAATAGTTGCGGCGTATGGATTCCCAGTGGGGCATAATAAACTTGCCTTGTGCCGGTCCATCAGCGGGTGATGAACCATAACGGACGGAAGGTACCTCAATATCCTTGGTCAGGCCGTGTCGGAAATTGAAGACACGGAGCTGATTTACAATACGGAGACCAACATCCATAGCCTCCCAGATATCAAAGTCCCAGCCTGTAACCGCGTTTAAGGTATCTACCGTAATTTGCAGGTCTCCCGCACAGAAGAAGCAGACGGGCAGGGAATCCTCAAACTGGCGCCGGCCATTATATTTGGCATTAAAAGTCGAGACTTTTATCGGGTCAAATGGCTCCTTTAGTGGTTCTATACCCAGTTGCTCGGGGTGGAATAGACCAGGGCCAACTTCAATAGTGCCCGTATTTGAAAAGCAAGTGTCCATAATCTCCGCCCAGCGTGCCCGGTGGTCATGGCCGCGGGGTGTAGCCCCTTTCTGGGTGTATATTGCACAGTTCACTACCTCTCCGCCAATCTTTTCGGCAGCCCGCTTCACCCCTTCCGCCCATAGATTGCCGTTGCCCTGGCGATGGGCAATCCTCTTCAGCATCTCCCGTGTCGCCTCGGCATCGCCCCACTTCATCTCGATGCCGTCAAGATCATCTTTCTTTAGTAGGCCTTTCTGGTAGCACTCCATCAGCCACCCAATAACCCAGCCGCTCTCATTAATATCCATGCCTAGGCGGTCGACTTGGTTACCCAGCATTACGGCAGCCCCCGGGTCAGCCTGGCCAATTACAGGGCCCATGGCGGCCATACCCTCATACTCGGGTTCCTCGCCGGCAAAGCCAGTATAAGGACCTTCGGTGACCTCTATCGTCCGGCAGTGAGCTATACGGCATGCCCAGCAGGTGCTTGGCTTTACCTTGAAATGGCTGCGTAGATACTCACCGCTAAACTTCTCGTTGTCGGGGAAAATACTGGTAGTATAATTCTTGACCGGCAGCTGACCTATTCGGGTAAGCATGGGGACGATCCAGGACGTTCCTAATGGACCCAGATTGGGGTCGGCTTTTATGGCACTATCAATAAGGGCTTTAGCTAACTCGGACAGCCGGGCTGGTTCGGCGACGGCAAATGCCTTTCTTCCCCGCTCGGCAGCTATCGCCTTAAGCTTCTTCGCTCCCATGACCGCTCCCAGCCCGTTATGAGCCACCACATGTCCGTGGTCACCGACTATGCAAGCAAAGCGTACCAGGTTCTCGCCAGCAGGGCCGATGCTGTAGACACTGCACTGTCGGCTTAACCCTTCCTTGATGGTGTCTTCGGTTTCAAAGGTATCTTTGCCCCGGAGGTGCTGGGCGTCACGGAGTTCAGCGGTGCCATCATGGATATAGAGATAGAGCCACCTTTTGGCTCTGCCTTGAACGACAATGCCATCGAAGCCGGCAAACTTCAAAAAAGCACCGAAATATCCGTTTGCCTGGGAAGCCCCAGCCAAATTGGTCATCGGCCCCTTGCTGACCACCGAGATAGTCCCGGAGCCGCTGACCTTGGTACCGCCAAGAGGGCCGGTGAAGAACATTATTCGGTTCTTAGCGTCAGACCATTCCACGCCTGGTGGCACTTCCTCATAGAGATATTTAATTCCCAACCCCGTACCTCCGACGTATTTCCGCAGGGTTTCGTTATCCAATGACTCCTCGCTTATCTGCTCGCGACCAAGGTCAACACGCATAATTCTTCCCGTATAGCCACCTGTTGCTGCTAATGCCACTGCCTATCTCCTTTTCCCTCTGATATAATGCCTAATTTCCTGAAGATAATGCCAACTACTAGGTTGCGCTGTCTAATTAGTTCCCCCTGAAATACTCAGGAAAATCCAGTTGGCAAGCATGTTCTCCCTGTGACCGAATAACCGCTTCCCTTTTTCCTACCATAGTTTAGGCTATCCGGGCAGCCTGCCATAGGTTATGGGCGAATATACCTTGACCAACCCATATATTTACCCCGGGGCTGCCCCGCATCAGGCTTCTCTTAAGCCCGAACTTCCTCTTAAGCAGGCTTATCCTGGCTTCAATCCCAGCCCGGAACCGTTGCAGCCGTTTGAACCAGGACCGCTTCTGATATGCACGCCGCTCCCCATTTATCTTCCCTCTTTTCGGGATACTGACCTGCTTAACTCCACTATCTTTCAGCCAGTCCTCATTAGCCTGCGAGTAGAAACCCCTGTCGCCAGCCACCGCCTTTAGCCTCTTGCGAAACAGGTGCTTATGCCCCTTTATCACAGATTTGAGCAGGGCGGTATCGGATGGGTTATCCTGTAGTACTTGGTGGGTGGTGATGATGCCGTGGTCAGTCTCCCCCAAAAGCACCTTTCGCCCAAACTCGGTATCCGTCCGCGCCTTGCTTCGCTTTATAGGGCGGGCATCAACGTCAAATAAGCTTACGATTCTCCGTGGTAAGTGGAGATTACCCGCCATTACCTCTTTTGTCTGCCAGACTACTTTCTCGGCAACCTCTATCCATTCACCCAGCTGCTGCGACAGCTTCTTCGTCTTCGCCAGTGGCGGCTTATCCTTGAGTAATCCCAGCTCTGCTTGTACCGCCCGGCCATCGGCGATGACCTCTCCGGTTATCTTGACTAGCTTGTCCCTCGCCTTCTTCAAAGTGGTATCATCATTGCCGGTCCTTCCCTTCATAACTTTCATCAAGCCAAGATAGACCTTCTTTGCCTTCCGCGTGTGCTTCACAAACCGGCTCCCGATGCCGGGGACCGCCTTCTTCAGCTTGCTGCCCACACGGGTGATTACCCTGATACCATCATTAAGCAGTCCCGTATCCGTGGGATGGTGAATATCAGACTCCACCACCGTGGTATCGATACGCAATTTCCTACCCCTGACCACCTTACCTTCTTTCAGCTTTCCCACCAGGGTGTCATTTAGGGTGCGCACCGTGTTTTCCCCATACTTGTGGGTCAGCTTAATCAATGTGGTACTGTCAGCAACGCGGTCACCTAAAGTAAGATGGCAGAAACGTCTCTAGGCAAAGCTGTCGCTTACTTCCTTCACTAATACCTCATAGCCTAGCCCGTAGCGATGCTTGAGATACATCATGCGCAGATAAGTGGATACCGCGGTTGTCGGCCGGCCCATGCGTGTGCAAAATCTCTCCTGAAAAGGGGCAAAGAAACGTTCATCATCAAGCAGCTTGTCTACCTTGGTCAACTCCTCATTCATCCGGAAAAGCTCCGGCGGTAACACTGACTCCCAAAACGACGGGTTCTTTTGACTGCTATTATCTAAACGAAGCATCAGGCTTGCCCTCCCCTCTGCCCCATTTTACCACTTTTACGCTCACCTATGCCTGACTTTTTCAGGGGGAACTAATTAGCTGTTCCAAAACCATCTAAATTAGTATAAGATATTTTGGCCCTACTTTTGGCCGGCGCTTGGGGTGTAGCTAATATTTAATATTGTAAATAACTACTTAACAGTATATCATAAAGAGAAACGAAGGTGCAAAAGCAGAAATAGAATAAAAACTCAGTTGTGAGCACGAGGTGTAATTAGTGGGGATTTCACAAGCCGTCATTAATTTTTGTATATTATTAGATTGAAGGAGAGGACAACAATGAGATTAGCTAATAAGGTGGCCATAATTACAGGGGCAAGTTCTGGGATAGGGAGGGCATCAGCAATACTGTTTGCCAGGGAGGGAGCAAAAATAGTTGTTGCTGATATAGACGATGCCGGCGGTGAGGAGACGTCCTCGACTATCAAGTCAAGCGGCGGCGAGGCTATTTTTGTACATACTGATGTCTCGAAAGCCGCTGATGCTAAGAATCTGATCAAAGCGACCAAGGACAAATTTGGCAAAATCGACACGCTCTTTAATAATGCCGGTATACCGCAACGAACCATTCCAATTGAGGAAGTGGATGAAACACTGTGGGACCGCATTTATGCAGTCAATGTAAAGAGTATCTTCTTAATAACGAAATATGCCGCTCCTGTAATGAAAGAGTCAGGTGGTGGCGCTATCATCAATACCGCTTCCATCTCGGGAGTTAGACCTCGGCCGGGAAACATTGCTTATGCGAGTTCTAAGGCCGCGGTTATTCACTTAACCAAGGCATTAGCCTTAGACCTGGCGCCATACAAGATACGCGTCAACTGCATTAACCCGGTAGCGGCGGATACCCCCATGTTAAATCTATTCTTCCCCGCTGGTGTAAATGTTGACCAAGCTAGAAAGGCTACAGTAGATGCTATTCCCCTAGGGCGGCTGACCACGCCCGAAGATGTTGCTTATGCCGCTTTATATTTAGCTTCTGATGAATCTACAATGCTTACTGGTGCTTGCCTAAATGTCGATGGAGGACGAGGAATCTAATCGCCTGAAGGCAAGCAGGAAAATACTCCCATGTTGGAATTGAAATTAAAATAGGACGAATAAGGGGGGGGCAAATGGCAAGATTTGAGTCTATAACTGGGAAATATGTCAATATTGAAGTTCAGGGTATAGAATATCGAGTCTACTTTGAAGAAAGTGGCCAGGGTATCCCGCTTCTTTGCCAGCACACAGCGGGCGCTGAAAGTTTGCAGTGGCGCCACATCATGAATGACCAAGAGGTTACCTCTAGGTTCCGGGTTATCGCTGCCGACCTTCCCTATCACGGCAAGTCACTTCCGCCGGAGTCGGTAGAGTGGTGGAAACAGGAATACCGATTGACCAAGAGCTTTTTCGTAGATTTCCTGGTGAATTTTAGCCATGCTTTGGGGCTCGAGAAACCAGTATTGACGGGGTGTTCGATAGGAGGGGACATAGCTCTTGATTTGGCGCTGGAACGCCCGGAGGAATTCAGAGCTGTGATCGGGTTTGGAGGGGCAGAGTCTACTCCAGGATTTGATATGATCTGGTGGGACCACCCAAGGGTATGCGGGCAATTTAAGTCTGCCGACCCATACGGAGCAACGTCGCCATATGGCCCTGAAAACTATAGGCGTGAGGTTGGCTGGGTGTTAGGTAAAAGTGCTCCACCCATTCTCAGGGGGGACTCATACTACTACTCCGTGGAGCACGACTTGACCGGCAAGCTGGATCAAATAGATACATCCCGACTGGCTGTGTACCTTCTTGCCCCAGAGTATGACTTTGCCAGTACACCCGAAATGAGCCAGAAGACAGCAAGTAAGATCAAAGGTGCCAAATTTACCGAGATGAAGAAACTGGGGCATTTTGCTATGGAAGAGAATTATGATATCTTCAAGAAGTATTTTGTGCCTGTCCTCAGAAAGATTGCGGGAGCATAATGATAAATAAAAAGGGGCAAACACTACACCTGAATATCAGACAACCTAGTGCCCGGGAAACACCCACCAGGTTAATTAGTTTAGTAGGCCCTCTATTGCGACACCCCAATTGGGGTAACAATTAGCCAGATTATGTCCTTCACAGTAGGTGCTTCACACAAAGGTTAACGCAGCACTGAAAAGTGAACCTTTGTTTAGGAAAAGGCAAGGCCAGACGTTACTTCGGTGGTGATATGTCTTTGAGTGCTTCTGAAGCTGGCTCACCACCAATGCCCCAGTGCGTTTTGGGAATTTCATAAACGATTACTTCTACAGCATGTTCCGGGACGCCCAAATCCACCATAACGTTTGTTATACCCCGTATCATCGTTTTAACTTTTTCCTGTCCAATACCCTCCCAGAAGTCTACGTGAACAATAGGCATTTTTTACCTCCTCATTAGGTTTTCCTTCTGAACTTAATGTTAAGTATAGCCATATCAAATGGAAAAATCATCTTGGTCCAAAGGCGAAGCCCCTTCTACCCACATCACTTTTCATCTTATTGTTGAGTAAACAATTAGCCAGACTGTTACGCTATACACAAAACATCTTTTTGTGCAGGGCATTGCACGTTCCATCGAAATGTTACTACAGACTGCCTTACCTACCGGATTAGCAGGATACTATATCTATAGTACATTAATCAAAACATATCTTGTATCTGAATGCCCTACGCCCACCACTAGCTGCGATTTCTTATCTGGGGGCGATCGGCCTAACCAAAAGCAAACTTTTTCGTTTTAGATATAAACAAGATATTTCCCGTAAAAGCGTGAGGTGGCCGAGATGAATAAGGTGTTTCTGTATATAGTAAGTGTATTAATGGCGACATTGATGCTGGGTCTGGCGGCTTGCCCCCATGTAGCCGCCGGTGAGCTGATAAAATCGGACAAGCAGCGAGAAACATCGCCGGAGGTTAATGAATCCGAACTGGCAACCCTGGTCGATGGCAACAGCGCTTTCGCCTTTAACCTCTATCAGCAGCTCAGAGATGAGGAGGGAAATCTCTTCTACTCTCCCTACAGTATCTCTCTGGCCTTAGCCATGACCTATGCTGGTGCCCGCAGCGAAACCGAACAACAGATGGCCGACGCCCTTCAATTTTCTCTGCCTCAGAACCAGCTGCACCCGGGCTTCAACGCCCTAGCCATGGAGCTGGACAGCCGCGGCGAGGGCGCCCAGGGCAAGGATGGCGAGGGCTTCCGGCTGAACATCATCAATACCATCTGGGGGCAGCGGGACTATACCTTCCTGACCGAGTTCCTCGACCAGCTAGCGGTGAACTACGGCGCCGGTCTTAGAGTCCTAGATTTTATAGGTGCGCCGGAGGAATCTCGCGTCACCATCAACGACTGGGTAGCCGAGCAGACGGAGGAGCGGATTGAGGAACTGATTCCACAAGGCCTGATTAACCCAATGACCCGCCTCGTCCTGACCAACGCCATCTACTTCAACGCCGCCTGGGCCTATCCCTTCGAGGAAGATTTGACCAGGGACGGGGTATTTTACCTGCTCGACGGGAGCGAGGTGACAGTGCCGATGATGAGGCAAACGGAGTCTTTAGGCTATGCCGAGGGCGATGGCTACCAGGCGGTGGAGTTGCCCTATGACGGCGACGAGCTATCTATGGTAATTCTGCTGCCCGCGTCCGGCCAGTTCGAGACATTCGAAGCGGCGCTGGATGCCGCGCAGGTGGATGGAATCATCGGAAGCCTGGAGAAGAGGGAGGTTAGCCTGACCATGCCCAAGTTCGAGTTCGATTCGAGCTTCAGCCTTAGAGAGGCTCTGTCGGCGCTGGGCATGCTCATCGCTTTTTCTGACGGCGCCGATTTTTCCGGGATGACGGGTAACCGCGACCTTTTTATAGCCGATGTGGTACACAAGGCCTTTGTCTCCGTCGATGAAGCCGGTACCGAGGCAGCGGCAGCCAGCGCGGTAGTTATGGAACTGACAGCAATGCCGGAAACGGTAGAGGTTACCATCGACCGACCGTTTATCTTCCTTATCCGCGATATTGAGACCGGGGCGATACTGTTCGTGGGGCGCACCTTGAACCCGGCTGCATGATTACCGGCAAAGAGTAAAAGGGCACAATGCACCTGACCAGGCAAAATACATACCTGAGCAAAAACATAAAGGTGAGACGCTACTTGGGTGGTGATACGTCTTTGAGTGCTTCTGAAGCCGGCTTACCACCAACGCCCCAGTGCGTTTTGGGAATTTCATAAACGATTACTTCTACAGCGTGTTCCGGAACGCCCAAATCCACCATGACGTTTGTTATACCACGTATCATTGTTTTTACTTTTTCCTTCCCAACGCCCTCCCAGAAATCTACGTGAACGATCGGCATTTCCCACCTCCTCGTTAGATTTTCTATTGCGCTTAATGTTAAATATAGCCGTATCAGATGAAAAAGTCATCCCAATCTGGCGGAAGCGTGTAATTAGCTAGAGATCTCTTAATTTCACATGGAGATTTACGAATTCTGCAGGCATATTTTTGACGGAATGAAACATACCCCATGAATCCGTCCCGTCCCATCGAAAATCCCCATCAAACCATCCCATCAAAGCCTTCCCATCAAATGGGCCTGCAACGAGGACGAATTTTCACGTGGAAATGGTAAATTTATACTGAAAATTAAACCTTTCATCCAATTTTACGGGAAAAGTTTGATAAGGAAATCAAGCTTGCTAGCAACCTTTATGCTATAATATATTTGATAGAATAAGGAGGGAAATATATGCCTAAATTAAAAGAGGACTCCCTTAAAAAAAGATATACCTGCAAGTATTGCGATAAGTCTTTCCCTACCAAACAGGGCTTAGCCGGCCACATTCAATTTAAGCATCAGAAGAAGTTCATTAAAAAGCCAGACTTATCTCCTTCGGAAATTGTTCCTAAGCTGAAAGAAGTTCAATATATAATCGAATCTCCAACCGTTCCATTGGAAGACACAGTCGACATGATTAAATACTGGACTGAGTTTGAATTTCTGTGTGACGCTTTCAAAATTGAATTGAATCAGCAGGACTTGAAGCATTATGTGATTGCGAACTTGGTTCAGATCCACCAGAACCGGCGCTTAAAAGAGAAAATCATTAATGCCCTGATTGGCATGACAAATAAGTAAAGCGAACCGGTGTCATATCACCGCAGAGGTCGCTGGTTCGAATCCAACCCCCAAGCTACCAAAAAATTTTAAGGCACTGTCAGGAGCGGTGCCTTTTTTAAAACTCTTTACCAGCATTATCCCTCTTCCCGAAGCGTTTGTCTTGGCGGAGAAGGAGGGAGCTAAAATCCCCAGGACAAAATTTACGTGACAACTAGGCCTCGTTTTCAACATCACCTAATCTAGGTAATTATTGACTCAGTCTGAGCCCAATATTCGCCAAATGGAGAAGATTAGGAAGATTAATAGAGTTAACAAGGGGAAACAGGGGGCAAGAACGCCTAGTAGTCAGCGTTAGTAGACTTGCCAATAAGTTGATGATAGGCTACAGTCCCTGCAAGGGACAATAAGTACCAACAAGACCCAACATTCCTAAAAGATAGGCTCAGCACCTTATCGTATACTACCTGAGGAAGGGGGGGATAATATGGCAAAGATTATGACTGGTGAGGAAGTAGCGGGTTATCTACGAGTCGGTAAGAAGACGATATATAGGCTGTTAAAGCAAGGTAAAATCCCTGCAACCAAGGTGGGCCAACAATGGAGGTTTAACAAGGTCTCGATTGATAAGTGGCTACTTCAAAAGCCAGTAGGAACCGGAGCCAATATACTTGTTGTTGATGACGAGGAAATAATTCGCTCACTATTCAAGAAGACCTTAGAGGAATTAGGCCATAAAGTCGTAGCTGCTGAAACCGGCCTCAAGGGGTTAGAACTGTTAAAGCAGCGGGATTTCGCTATGGTCTTTCTTGACCTTAAAATGCCTGGTATGGACGGAGCAGAGTTCTTCCGCCAGATAAAGATCTTCAGGCCCCGGTTACCCGTAATTATCATCACCGGCCATCCCGATAGTGATATTATGTCACGGGCTTTGGCCCAGGCCCCTTTCGGACTCATGAATAAACCCTTCGATGAATCTGACATCATTACCGCTGTCAATACTTTTCTGCCAGTTAGCACGGCAAACTCAGCACATTAAAAAAGGGAGCTAGTATTATGATAACGAAGGACGAACTGTTCGAAGCAGGAGATAAAGAAAGGATTTGGCAGAAATACTGCGGGTTTCTTGACCTTTCTCTCCAGGAATTCATGGAAATACAAGAACAGCTACTAATGGAACAGATTGAACTGGTCTATGGCAGCCCCTTGGCAAAAAAGTTCATGCCCAAGAAACCAAGAGACATAGCCGAGTTCCGCCAGCTTGTCCCTTTGACTACCTATGAGGATTATGCTCCTTATCTGAACGAGAAAAATGAGGATGCTTTAGCGGTTAAGCCGCACGTATGGACCCATACCTCGGGGAGAGGAGGTAGTTACAAGTGGGTACCGTATACCGAACAGGCATTAGAACAGCTGGGCATGTTCGGTGTTACGACGCTAATTCTGGCTTGTGCTCGTCAAAAAGGCGAGGTTAATGTCCGACCAGGCATTCGCCTACTACAAAACTTACCCGGTAAACCTTACTACTCATGGCTCGGTGCTTTTGCCATGCTAAGTCAGTTAGATATTCTTATGATCCCTCCTCTAGAAGGGTCTAACGTTGAGACATTTGAGAAGAAGGTGCAGATAGGTTTTGAGACGGCGCTTCGCACAGGGGTAGATGTTTTGGGCTCTTTAACCAGCGTTCTGGTAAAAATGGGCGAACGCTTTGCCGAAGGCTCTGGGAAATTGAAGATTTCCCGAGCTATGTTGCATCCCAAGGTAATGAGCCGGCTTATAAGTGCTTGGCTCAAGAGTAAAGTATACAAGCGACCTATACTACCGAAAGATCTATGGCCTTTGAAGGGGCTCATATGTTACGGAATGGATACAAACATTTACAGGGAGCAACTTGTGTATTATTGGGGGAAAGAGCCCCTGGAAATCTACGGAGGCACAGAATTGGGCTTAATCGCGATTCAAGCATGGAATAAAAAAGGGATGACGTTTCTTCCTTCATCCTCTTTTCTCGAGTTCATCCCCGAGAGTGAGTGGCTTAAATCGCGGGAGAGCAAGGACTACCAACCATCTACAGTGCTACTTAAAGATGTGAAGGAGGGTAAGCGTTACGAAGTTGTTATCACCGGTTTGTATGGCACGCCCTTCTTGCGATATAGAATCGGCGACCTCATCAAGATCGTTGCGTTGCAAGACAGTGAAACAGGAGTCAAGATTCCTCAGATGGTTTTTGACAGTCGTGCTGATGACTTAATCGACATTGGCGGGTTCACAAGGCTAGACGAAAAGACGATCTGGCAGGCTATCTTCAACAGTAAAATAAGACATGCTGACTGGTGTTTACAAAGGGAATACGAACAGGCGCAGCCGGTATTGCGCCTCTATATTGAGCTTAAAGATGACGCCGATATTAAAGAGGCAGAGCACCTAATCGACGCCCAGCTAACTTCTCTTGACCATGACTACCGGGACTTCAAAAGTGTAGTCGGTACCAGTCCATTCAGGGTTACTCCACTACCGCAGGGTAGCTTCCAAAGATATTACGAGGCGAAGAAGATGGCAGGAGCTGACCTTGCACATTTCAAACCTTCTCATATGAATGCACCCGAGTCCGCTATTAAGGAGCTGCTAAGTCAAAGCTGAACCTTACGGAGGTGGCAGAAATGAATTGGTACTTGGTGATGCCAGTAGCGCAAGGTATCTTTGCGGTTGTTTTAATTAGCTTTGTTATAAGAGGTTATACTCGCAACCCAGTTCATAGGATGTTCTCTCTTTACCTTCTGGCATTAGCTATTTGGGGTGGCCTTATCTTTGCTATGCGGGCAAGCCCAGACATTGAGCATGCCTATATGTGGGAAAAAGCCTTAACACCTATGGCCCCCCTTTCGGCCGTAATATTCTATCATTTTACTATTCGCTTCACGAGGACTAGAATCGCCAATTGGTTGCTTCCCTCAGCCTATCTAATTTGCCTCCTGTTCACGTCGATAGCGGGAACACAACTCATATTTGTTGGAATGCAAGTGAGGCCTTTTGGCTACGCCCCAATTCCAGGACCTGCTATGCCCTTATTTGCGCTGTTCAGCTACGCAGTGATGATACTCGCGCTTTTTACTCTTTTCAAAAGTTTGAGAACATCAAGGTCAGCGGTACAAATAAATCGAAGCGCTTATATATTTATTGGGGTATTAGTTTCTCTAGTGGGTGGTATGTTTGACGTGTTAACCCTTGCTGGTCTCGCGCTTTATCCGGGAGCTATTATTGGCAACATAGTTTTTTGCTTCTTAACCGCAATAGCCATTTTGAGACACAACCTCCTTGATATCTACGTTGTAATGCGTAAAGGTGTTGCCTACGTTTTGACTAGCGCTGTGATTGCTATCCCATTTGTAACTATCTTCTTGCTGGCCACCAAGGTTTTTACGGAAGGAGAATTCCCCTCATGGTCCTACTTTATCGTCGCTATCGTTCTTGCTTTTGCATTGCCATACTTATGGCAATGGGTTCAGCGGTGGGTTGACCGCTGGTTCTATCGTGATAGATATGACTACCTCAAAGCCTTAGAAACCTTCAGTCAGCAGACTCAGAGCCTTACCGACTCTGCCGGGCTGGGTTCAACCATGGTCAATCTGCTTGCCAAGGCATTACGGAGTTCAAATGCCTATCTTTTACAACCATTGCCCCCTAGCAGTGACTTTACCATGGCATCCACCAATGGTGTGAATAACCCTACCCCTATCATTCACCTGAAGAAGCGGGGCGCCCTAGTCAATTGGCTGGAGCGCTCTAACAGTATGCTGCTATACGAAGATATTGAAATCATTCCCCAATTAAAAGGCATTAATGCCAAAGAAAAGGGGGACTTAGAACAGCTAGAGGCAGAACTCATTTCCCCATTAAAGACACCTGCCGGTCAACTATCAGGCATACTAGTTTTAAGCAAAAAGCTATCGGAACAACCCTACACCAGTGAGGATAAGCAGTTAATTTCTACCATATGCAATCAGATGAGCACTAACCTAGAAAACGCACGTCTGTACACCGAGAGTCAACATGAAATAAGTGAACGCAAGCGGGCAGAGGAGTCATTCAGGCTTCAGCAAGCTTATTTCCAGCAACTGTTTGACAACTCCCCTGATGCTATTGTCATGCTGAGTAATACTGACCGGGTGGTTCAAATTAACAATGGATTTGAGGCGCTTTTTGGTTACCAGGCTAAAGAAATCGAAGATCGGTTTATTAATGAACTTATCATTCCCGAAGACCGTGCCGAGGAAGCGGCAACTTTATCCCAGACTGCTCTCGATGGAAAAGCCGCTCGGAAAGAGACGGCGAGAAAATGTAAGGATGGCAGCCTAGTAGATGTTTCTGCACTTGGCTACCCTATCTATTTTGATCACAAGACGGTAGGGGTATATGTTATATACAGCGACATCACTGAGCGCAAGCAGGCGGAGGAGAGGGAAAAGGAGCTGCAACGAGAACTTTATCTCTCCAGTCGGCTGGCGTCTATCGGCGAGCTAGCCGCCGGTGTTGCCCACCAGCTAAATAACCCACTTACTGGGGTACTGGGATTCTCCCAGCGGCTGCTGAGGAAAAGCACCGATAACGAAGCCAGCGAGGACTTGAAAAGAATCTATACCGAAACCGAAAGAGCCGCTAGGATAGTGCAAAACCTTCTCACCTTCGCCCGCCGCCGCGAGCCAAAGAAGGAGTATTCGGACGTAAATGATATTGTACAAAGCGCCCTGGAATTGAGGGCTTACGAACTGAAAACCAGCAATATTGAAGTTACAACTAACATGGTTCCCAGCCTGCCAAAGATAATGCTCGACTCCCATCAGATACAGGAGGTCTTTTTAAACCTCATTCTAAACGCTGAACAGGCCATGACCGAGGCCAACGGCGGTGGAAAGCTCACTATTAAGACCGAAAAGAAGAATGGATATATCAAGATCACCTTTACTGATGACGGCCTTGGCATTTCCGCTGAACACCTCAGCAAGATTTTCGACCCATTTTTCACCACCAAGGGAGAAAAAGGTGGCACCGGGTTGGGGCTTAGCGTCTGTCATGGCATTATTACCGAGCACAGCGGCAAGATATACGCCAGAAGCAAATCGGGCAAAGGGACTGCGTTCTTTATCGAATTGCCTCTGTAAGAGAGGGAAAAGAGACGAGTAAGGTTGTGTATAAACGAAGGCCTACCCCCCATAAGAGTGAGTAGGCGCAACAAACTCTCGCTTAGTTAGCCTCGCTTGAACCTCAAATTATGACACGGTTCCAACTACGAACTGTCGGTCAAGCAGGTCGATGTATGTATATTTAGGAGCGCTGGCTACATCTCTTTTCTTCAGAATTATGTTGATTGCCTCGTTGGCAGCCAAGATTGAAGCTAGTCCAGCACCTATACTAGTGACTGGTGCTGGCATTTCCCCCTTAATGATTTTCTTTATGGTATCACCCGTAACGGCTGTGGCATATGAAGGGATGACAGGTAAGATTCTCTCTAGAGGCACCTTCAGCCCTTCGCTATCGTTCAATTCTATATTGTGGGGCAGTTTATTATACTCCTCTAGAGTAAGACCCTGGGGATCAAAGATTACCACAAGAGCGCCGAAACCTATTGCACTAGCGAAAAGATAAGGTACGTCCTTTTGCCGAGCTGCCCTCTGTAAGAGAACGGACTCCCTGAATAGTCCGAAGTCCATTTCGTCAATCACTAAATCGCAATCGTTGACAAAAAGATTGGCGTCATTTTCGGTTTTTACGCCGGTATCAATGCAATATATTCGTGCCTCTGGATTAATGTCTTTGATTTGCATAAACACTACTTTAGCCTTATTTTGACCTAAATTAAGCATGGAGGAAAAAAGCTGCCTGTTGAGATTACTTTCTTCAAAGGTCTCTGGGTCAGCAATCTTCAGTTGCCCTACGCCGAGCCTTATCAATCTCTCTGCTAGTAAACCGCCAACCCCACCCACCCCCGCAATCGCTATAGTGGATGCCTGAAGCTTATCTTGCTCTGACTCAGTAAAGAGTCCTACATTTCTGGAAAAGATTGCTTTGTGTAGATTGTTCATTGCCTAATCCCCGGCTTGGCCCTAGGATTATTTCGACTCCTTCCAGAGCATCTTGTTAGCAAAAAGGTATTCAGCATCAACGTTATTGGCATAACCCAGTCCCAATGTAGGCTTTTGCTGTTTGGCAAATTCTGTCACATATTATCCGATTTTTACGCCTACTGTCAAGATTGTGCAACGTCAACAAAAATGGGATAATTTATGAATATACAGAAATAAATAAAGAAGGCTAATCTTCAAAGGAAAAAACTAGCTTTAGTGGTGATAACCCTTGACAATACACAACAACCGCTGACAATTATCTCGACACTATTCAATCCTAGCCCCTAGAATCCAGGTTGAACGGAGGTAAATACAGAATGGCGTTAGGTAAGACTTACAAAGTAATATCAACTGTAAAAAGCAGGAAGGCGGCGGAGAGTATTGCCAGGGAAGCAGAGGATGACGGACTTGAAAGGATTAGAATAAAGAAAGTCGAAAGCGCAAGATTGTGGGAAGTATGGGCTTTCGTTATGAAAGGTTACAAATACATTAGCAAGTAACAATAAGCCAGATTGTTACCCATTGAAAAAACATCTTATTGTGTAAGTCGTCCCCAGCTAAAGTTAACGGTCACCTGCCCCAGGTCCCGTGACTCCGGTAAATAAAAGTGTAGTATAATGATTATAAATTCAGAATAAAGGGGGTAAAGAATGGAGAACCACAGTCATATCATGGCAGAGGTCGGGGGTTCGAATCCCCCTATCTCCACCAAAGGGGACGATACCTAGTCAACTTTCTTCCTTTGTGTTTCCCCGCTTTTGTCTACGCTCATACCACCAGAAGTAAATGATAATGGGTATGGCCAGCAGCCTGTCCAGCAGAGAGATCGTCT
>Ga0315547_1000431_pt1 | contig 42925 bp, 24 predicted proteins | sample SalMarSW160240MG_2_FD_202542 | JGI IMG/M metagenome (GOLD analysis project Ga0315547, IMG submission 202542) | Salt marsh sediment microbial communities from the Plum Island Ecosystem LTER, Massachusetts, United States - Salt Marsh Sediment SW1601-240 ...
ACTGCATCGGGATCTTCAAGAAAACCTGAAATAGGCAAAGTGTCAGGTGTATTCATCTGTATTTTGTACCCATCTACACTCCGAAAATCTCCTATGTCATTTTCCCAATGATCAACATTCCACCAAACATCATGATATTGTCCCTTGCATACTTGCATATTATCAAGTATTGGAGCAAGGACAGCAAGGGCTGTATCAGCCTGTTCTGTTAAAGCATCCAACACCGGGAATGAGAACCAGTTCCAGCCTTCAGCAGTAAGGGTTCTGGAATCGTAATCATGGGTAATAGCAGGAATAGCTCCCATATCAGGTGGAGTTCCATCAACATCCCATTCTGTATTCGGGTCGCCGGTGTCTATGCAGGGACTGCGGTCAGTATCGTTCCAGGTTAAGGAGTAGTCGCTGTTAGCAGTATCTGCAAAGCAGGGGTTAGCCTCTATGTTGCCATCACCCCAATTTAATGTGCCACTGCCATGAATTTCTACTCCGGCTTCTCCATCTTCAATATCAGAATAGGAAATCGTAACAGTATCATTTACTCCAATGTCAAAATAACAGAATGTACCTTGCTGTTGTGAATTATCCCAGATAATACAATTCACTAAATTAATATTCAACCAGCCAGCGAAGATTGCTCCTCCCTGATTTTCCGAATGATTATTAATTAAACTACAATTTGTAAGTTCTGCATCAGGACCATGAACAAATATACCACCTCCACAAATAGAAGCTGTATTGTTGAAAATTAAGCAACTTTTTATTTTAATCGGAGTGGACATAGTGGACATAGGAAAATCACAAAAATATATCCCTGCTCCCTCATCAGCAGTATTTTCCTTAATTATCAGGTGTCTTAAGGAGGGAGTAGAATTAAGGGAATAAATCCCTCCTCCTGAATAACGTATTTCTCCATCAATCTCCACAAGCTTACCAGAGCCATGAGTAATAGTAAATCCAGTTAAAATCGCAGTAGTATCTTCTCCATTTTCAAAAGTCACCACACTACCACTGTCTCCACTGATTATTGTTTGAGAAATGTAGGAGTTATCCTTTGTGGTAAGAAACAGGCTTCCAACCGTGATATTCTTACCAAGGTAGTTGACATTTTCGCTGTATGTTCCAGGAAGAACCAAAATCGTGTCTCCATCAACACAGTAACTATGATTTATAGCTTCCTGTATAGTAGGATATTCATCCGGCACTACTCTAACATAATCATGGGCTTCAAGTTCAAAAAGTATCGTCATATCCTCTTCAACCACAAACACTGTATCAAGCACTTCATACCCATGTGCTTCTATGTTAAATAAATAGGTGTAGTTTACAAGATCTACATAGAAAAGAGCAAAAGAACCATAAGAAATACACTCAAGAGTTTTTATTAAACAATAGTCATCGTTTTTATAAATTTTAACAGTTGCAATACCCGGATCACCATTTTCAAAAGTAATCATGCACTCCACAGTGTACCATGTTTCAAAAGATACAATCTCTAAATCAATTGTATTATCACCATATCCAATAAGATGTGTTTGTTCATAATGTTCGTAACCAAACATATCAACCATAAATAAATATTCTCCTACTGGAAACAAAATACAAGATTCATAATGACCATTACTATCTGTAGAAAGTGAATCAATGACAATCACAGAATCTCCTTCTATAGTGCATATTTTAATTTGTGCATATTGAACTACAACTCCATTAGTATCACACACTACGCCTGAAACTGTGCCATAAACTTCTTCTAAGATCGGAAATTCTTCTGCATAAATATTGTACAGGGATTTAGTAATTATTCCAGTTACAGTCCCTAATTCCTCTGGGATAATTTCCATACTATCTTCTGTTGTGCTTTGCCAATCATTATTATTTACTCTTGCCCAAAGCATACAACCTTCTTCTTCAACATAAGAGTGCAATATTCCAGGAAAGTTCATAGTAAATGTATCACATAAACCAATATATGAGGTTACTGTTAAATCAGGGTTTGTCAAGTCTAAACCACCCGTAACAACAATTGCTTCATCAAAAAGATAAAAATAATCATCAGTTTTCCAACCTCTAATTCTGACAAATTCATCTCCACCATATTCTGCACCAAAATTAAGAACACAAACTCCATTCTCATCAGTTCTCCCTGATGTAACATCACCAAATACTCCTGGACCATACACTTCTACATTAACAGATTTAAATGGGGCCCCATTTATTTGATATACAGAAACTGTAACCTCTGTCTGTTGATTTATAAGTATTGAGTCAGGCTCTAATACTACATAGGTAGGATACATCACAGGTATTTCATCCTCATATAAATAATAATTATGAGACCAGATAGATAAGGTAGCAGTGCCGGTATCAGCAGGAGGATTAAAAATGTTAAGTACTGCTGTACCCTCTGATAAATCACCTTTTGCAATGATTTCATTGTTAAAATGAAGTGCAACTCTGCCGGTGCCGCAATTAGCCCCAATTTCAATTGTTTGCTCTCCCAGAAACAACTTCTCATGGTATTCGGCAAAGATAGAATCTGGATAATCAGTCCAGAGTTCAAGAGAAGGGTCACCAAACACATTTAATTCGTAGCAGCACCATCTTACAACTTGCTCAGCTTCAATAAACGGGATAGCATGTTCTTTTGAAACCTGATTTGCTCCTCCGATAGAATAAACTCCATCATCAAAGAAAGCATCAATCCATTCTCTGTTAAATATTTGAGAGGCTCCATCGGTTCCTCCTGTTTCTCCCCATCCATAACGAGAATTGGCTATAAAAGTTACAGCTGCTGTTTCCATTGTGGAGATCTTTTCTGCAAAGCAATCTGGTCCATAATATCCGTTAAAATGCCAGTTATCCATTGAACCAGAATAGCATGCCTGAGAATAGCCATTAATAAAGTTATGTGTAATTCCATCATTGGTAATGTGATAAGTTGTTAAGTCTGAATTATCAATATTTAAACAATGAGTAGGATTGCCATGTCCAAGATGACAAAGCAGGTTTGGTCCGAGATTTAATTGAGTATATAAATCTGATGATGTCCAATATCCATTCATTTCATACAAAGTGGATATATCCCAGTCAGCAGGAATACCAACCGTTGTATAGCCATTATTACTGCATCCACCGATTAACTCATTCATATAAGTTCCCCCATAAGTGTAAGTTGGGTACTGCGGGGGACCCCAGAGAAGCTCTCCGACCAATAAAGCGGAATTTATTCCATCAACCACAGGGGTCTCAGAATACAGGATTGTCTTGTTTATGAAATTAGATATATCTGTAGAATTATTTACACAAATCCTTCCAATGTAGAATTCAGCCAAGAGGTCAGCTTCATCTGGCTCACCCCACATATCATCATTATCATTATTCCAATCTGGACCATCACCCGGGGCAGAGGTTCTGTCTAAACAGGCATAATACATATCAGCAGGAATATCATAGTCAATATAACAGTAGTAATTAACATATAATCCACGGTGCTGAATTATATTATTGGAAGGATCATCTGGTGCTGAGTCTCCACCAAGAAGGACATATTGCATATAATTTTGCTCTTCCTCATATTGTTCAATGAAATAATTTCTTAGTTTATCTTGATCATCTACACCTGTGTAATTTGTTAAAATGCTCTCAATCAGTTCAATCTTAGTTCTGTATCCTTGCCTGGAATGAAAATCTGCTAACGGTTGAAAATCATCTGCATATTCTTCAGAGGTTACTATTATGTAGTCATAAGCACTATCAGGTCTCTCTTTGGTTATATTGTAGAATGCATCTTTATCATCATAATTCTCCACAAGTATTTTGAGTCGTTTTTCAATCTCTGGATTCTCACATAAGAACTTATCAGCAGCAGTCGCAGCAACATCGCTATATTCTGTTTCCACAATAACAGTTATTTCCTCAAAATATGATAACTCACCTGTTATAGGAATGTAAGTAAAAGGTGTAATTGACAAAAACCCAATTGAATACCCGGCAAGGTAATGAGTACTAAAATCTGTATTCTGCTTTGCAGGAAATGGTTCTGAACTCCCATAAATCTCCGGATCAGGTTCAGTAAACTCATATCCACTTGTGTCACTAATAGGTACTGACCGTTGGATCGGATATACAATGTGTTCACCCAAGTCAATTTCGTTACCTTTTTCAATAAGAACGTTTGTTATATTTTCATTCTGTGGAATCAATAAACTTATACCTCTATATGGAAGTGCAGGATATCCTGGGGTTCCTACTACAACCCCCTCGGTAATTTCTATTCGGGTATAAATACTATCAGGAGTTAATACAGGCTCATTAAAATAATAGGTTCTTGTTATTATTTCCGCAAAACTTATACTTGTAAGGATAAGTGTAAATATTAGTATGCTTATTATCTTTTTCATATTTTTCACCTTTCTCCTCTTTCTGAGGATAATTTTTTTGTTTTTTTGGTATGTTAAATTATTGCCTTCCTATTCATAAACATCAAAGTAGGAAGGCATAACTAAACGAATTTATTCTTCCCAATAACATAGATATATTTCTCATGAGTTGGGTATAATCTTATAGAAAATGTATGTAAAACACTTAATAAATTGTAAATTCTGGGGGGGGAGGTGAAACCAAAAATGCAAGATGTAAAATGGAAAATGTGAAAATAGGCATAGAATAAGTATATTGCAATATTTGCAAGTTATCAATCAGTATGATTTTTCTCTTTCCCATTTTCTTTTTGTCCTCATAATTATATTTACAATTTAATAAAAGTAAAAATAATTTTGTCAAATTTTTTGTAATTTTCTTCATGAATTTTCAAAAACTTGACAGCAATAAATACCTTAAAGAAAAAAGCAGTAGATAATTTTTCTAAATGCCGGGATAGCTCAGACGGTAGAGCAGGGGCCCGAAAAGCCCTGTGTCCGTGGTTCAATTCCGCGTCCCGGCACCATTTTTTTATTTGCCACAGAGACTCAGAGTACACAGAGAAATTTTTATATTTATATTTGTGTCTACCGATTTGAATCGGTATTCCAACTTATCGCGATTCGTGCCTTTGTGGTGAAAAGTTTTTTAGATGAAACCTACATGTCCCGAAAACAAATCAGGACCCAAAGGAGTATGAATCCGCCAACTTGTGGATGAATTAGAAGTTATCATATCTCTATTTCTTTTTCTTTGTGTCTTCGTGTCTTTGTGGTAAGGTATTTTTCATATGAAAAAAATCGGCATAACACTCGGAGACCCAACTGGTATCGGACCAGAAATTATATTAAAGGTAATCAATTCTTACTCAGGCAAAAATACAGTAATAGTTTATGGCAGTTTTCCCATTGGTTCTAAAATTGATAATTTGATTAAAATTTGTAATATTAGTCAAATTCAAAATTTTCCCGAAAGTAATTTATTCTGGATTCCAATATTTCAAGATTATGGGTTTAAACCAGGAAAGCCTTCTAAATTTAGTGGACTTTCTGCTTACAATGCTATAAAAAGAGCCGGGGAAGATGCTTTAGAAAATACGGTAAATGCTATTGTAACAGGTCCATTAAGTAAACATTTTATTCAATTAACATATCCTGAATTTATTGGTCATACTGAATTCTTTGCAAACCAGTCCTCAACAGAAAATTTTGTGATGTCATTTTTTAGCGAAAAACTCAATGTAGCTCTTCTTACAACTCATATAGCTTTAAAGAATGTTTCTAAAAATTTAGAAAAGAATAAAATAATTAATCAGATAAGATTAATAAAACAATCATTAAAAAAGTATTTCAATATTAAGAATCCAAAATTAGCTTTGTTGGGATTGAACCCTCATAGTAGTGAACAAGGAAGTTTTGGTGATGAAGAACAGAGAATTTTTAAACCAATCATAAAACAATTAAATGAGGAAGGTTTTTATATCGATGGACCATTTCCTGCGGATACATTTTTTGCAGGAGATTTCCAAAAATATGACATTATAATCTCATCATATCACGACCAAGGTTTGATACCATTCAAAATGCTTTCTTTTGATAAAGGCGTAAATGTTACATTAGGTCTTCCTTACATACGAACATCGGTTGCTCACGGAATCGCATTTGATATTGCAGGTAAAAATATTGCTTCTGAGAAGAGTATGTGCGAAGCATTGAGGCTTGCTGAGATGATGATTAATGTGGTAAATTCTATTCAACCCTCTAAATGATTTCAGAATATAAAATATTTAAAAGTTACAAAAGAATTATTGGCATTGATGAGGCTGGTAGGGGCCCTATCGCTGGACCTGTTGTCGCTGCTGCTGTTATTTTGCCACAAAATATTATTATTCCTGGATTGAATGATTCTAAAAAACTATCGCAAACAAAGCGAGAAGAATTGTATTTCCAGATAAAAAAAACAGCACTTGATTTCGCTATTGGGCTTGTAAGCCCCCAAAAGATTGATGAGATAAATATTTTGCAAGCCACTTTTTTAGCAATGAGAGAGGCGATTAATAAATTAACAATATCCGTAGATTTCTTTTTGGTGGATGGCCCATATCTGCCAAATAAATCCAATGATAAGAAAATTAGAATTAAAGGTGAAGCAATCATAAGGGGCGACCAGAAATTTTTTTGTATTGCAGCTGCTTCAATTCTTGCAAAGGTAACAAGAGATAATTTAATGTTGAAGTATCACAAAAAATACCCTCATTACGACTTCCTGCATAATAAAGGTTACCCAACCAGGAAACATATAGAAGCAATAAATAAATTTGATATTACACCAATCCATAGGAAGACTTTTTCACCTATTGCAAAGAAGTTCAATTAATGCTTTTATAAAAAGATTGACATTATTTTTCTGAAATTCATTTTTATATTAATTTTGTGTTTAGAAAGATATTAATTCAAATAAATTAAATAATGTTGGAGGTATCAATGAAAAAAGCTACAATTCTATGCGTTTTATTATTTTCAATCTTATTAACCACTTCACTTCTCGCTCAGGGAAGTTGGCATCCGGAGAAAACTTACTGGCCTAGAACCTTAATTGATTCCAGCGACGCAGCAATTAATGTTGTTCGTAACAGAATTACTAATGAGCCTTATGATACAATTTATGCCAAGGTGGTTACAGCATCTGATATTTCATATTCTTCTTGTAGTATGGAAAGAAATAAAGCAAGAGTCTGCCGATGTGCAGCATTTCGTTACTTAATGGAAGATAACACCGCCTATGCTGATAAAGCAAAGGAATATCTATTAGTTGCACAAAGAGAGTATGCGGCTTCCGGTGACTGGATTCAAAAATACAAAAACATCCTCTGGGACTCTGAAATAATATCAATGATTTCTATTGCTTATGATTGTTTAAAAGGTAACGATTATGATTTCGGAGGAGATGAGACCGCTGTTCGTAATCAAATAAAAAGTGTGGCATCATCACTTTATTATGATTTAATTGTAGATAATTCTTATTCAAACTTTCTTTATTGGATGTGGCTAAATGGGTTTGGAGAACAAATTAATTATGGAGTAAAATTTGCATCTGCAATGGGTATGGCGGCAATAGTTTTGAATACTGAAACGAGCGGAAATGATTGGGAGCAACCTCAAACCTGGATAAATTATAGTATGAGCAAATTACATGACCAGTTTCATGACTATTTAGTAGATGAAGAGGGAGGTTGGGCAGAAGGTGCTCATTATCAAGGATTCAGTGCTTTTAATTTTATCCCTTTTGCAATCTCTCATTACAATTTTGTAAATGGTGAGACCGAACTATATGCTGGTATAAGTTTGCTCCCGCTTCTTTTAGATGAGCAATTAGATAAGAATGCAGAATGGGGCATTAGAATTAGAATGCCCAATGGGGCTCGTCCTAATTTTGATGATTGTTTTCTAAATCCATATTACTTTAATGGCTTTTTGGCTGGATATTTAGATAATGACCTTTATGCGTGGGACTATATTATATCAGGCCGTCCATATTTTGTAGAAGCAAGCTCGGGAAATTTGGATGTTGAAATGATTTGTGCTTATGATAATAGTTATACTGGAGCAACAGGACCGGATTTTTCTCCCACTCAATTTTTACCAAGCTCAGGGCAGGCGGTCTTTCGTAGCGGTTGGGACGAAGATGCAGTGTATATGTGTCTTTTAGGTGAGAATGGGCAAGCAAGAACAGGTGGCAGAACACATGAACATCCTGATAATACAAGTTTTATTATCTATGCTTATGGAGAACTTCTGGCTATGGATTGTGGTTATGTTGGTTGGGATTATAGAGATAGTGTAAGATTCGCAGAAAATCATAGTTTGATTCTTGTTGATGGCGATGGTCCACCGGCAGCCGGGGCATCCACTTCAGAAGGTACAGATGCATTTATTGAAAACTTTTTTGATACAGATAAATTTGATTATGCGGAAGTTTCTACTAATTATCAAGAAACTGATTTTAGAAGATGTGTAGCTTTTATTGATGATTCCTATTTCGTAATTGCTGATTTTGTTGATGGATTAGAAAATCATACTTATGATTGGCTTTTGCATGGAAATGGCGGTGGCGATACTGGGAATGCTTTTGCCCTCACTACTAATGGCTCAATATATTCAGTAGATGATGTAGAGTTAAATTTCTTTATCAATTCTACAGAAAATATAACCTTATCAAATTATAACGACTATCATGATAATGGGACTTTTAATTTTCTTGCGGAACACACTGTTACCAAAGCATCAGTTTCAGGTGAAGATGTTTTATTCTCATCATTTCTTATACCTTCCCTTGCAACAGTAAAAGATATCACATACAATCCTATTAACCTTGGTACATGCATTGGTGGAACAATTTTAATGGACAATGAAATGACTATTACTTTAGCAAAATATAATCATGATACAGTTTTAACAGACTTCTTTGGGAAAGATGTTTCGTTTGACGGATATATATTAGCAATTTCCAGAATTGATAATCAGTTGCCTAAAAATGTTTTTATTAAAGAAGGGCAAAATATCTTTTATGAAGATACAACAATAGTTCACTGTTCGGAAATAACTAATCTTGCATTAAATATTTCTTCGGATTTTGCAGATGGTTATATCAGCAATGGCTGCCAAGTAGAATTTTATACCGGCAATGAACCAACTAATATAATTGGAGGCTCCTTACTTAGTTTTGAAAATGGAATTTCAACTATATCTTTTCTTGATTCAACCAACTTCCAGATTGATGTTATCTGGACTTTACCAGGTTCCAGTGTTGATGAAGAACATATTGGAATTTTGCATAATTTTGAAGTTTACCCGAACCCTTTTAGTAAGAATAATTATATCTCCTTTACCTTAACCAAACCACAAGAAGTGATAATTGAAGTTTTCAATATCAAAGGACAAAAAATCATAGATATTATTAGTTCTTATCTACAGCCAGGCGATTATAAAGAAATTTGGAATGGTTTTGATAGTAATGGTAATCAGGTGGCAAACGGTATCTATTTGTACAAAATAAATTATGGTAATGGGAAATCATTCAACAAAAAAGTTAATCTACTACGCTAAATGAAAGGAGTCGTTATGAAAAATTTATCATTTAAGATTTTCTTGTTTATAGTACTTGTGATTTTTTCATCCTGTACTATAAAAAAATTTGAAGCACCAGAATGGGATGTTGAACTTACCGTGCCCCTTATTAATGAAACATACTATATGAAAGATATTGCAGATTCAACTGAAGATTATATTATTGCAGTGGTAAATGATACAATGGAGTTTTCCATATCTCAGGAGCTGGATACAACGAGAGTGGAAGATGAACTTAAAGTTGATGGGCAGGAAAAGACCTTTGAAGAGGAGATCGGAGATGAATTGAAACTGGAAGACCATCACGAAACCTTTTCCGTAGATGTTGGTGATAGCCTGAAATTAGATGGCAGGTCGGATTCTTTCTCAACTGAAATTGGTGATAAACTTGAAGTCGGTTCTCGGGAAGATGCCTTCTCTGTAGATGTTGGGGATAGCTTGAAAATAAAGGAACAAAGTCGTGCGTTCTCAAACCAACTGGAAAGAATTGAGGTTGAAGAAACTGGTGAATCTTATTCTAGCGTTGGCGTGTTAGAATTTGCAAGGTCTGCAGTTCCAGGTATAGGTGAGATACATAATCAGCCATTACCACCTATTTATAGTTTTCCACCCATAGATACTAACTTTACAGTTTTTGAAAATGATAATCTTGAATATGTTGTTATAGATTCTGGATATGCATATATTGAGTTTATTAATTCTACAGAGATTCCTCTTAGTCTAGATGATCCTTCATACTATATGACTGTGGAAATTTATGGAGAAGAGATAATTCCTGAAAATTTAATTTTAACACATTATATAGACCATGTGATTCCAGGAGGTGCTACGGAAAATATTGTACTTGATCTTTCTGATTGTAAGGTATATAGGTATAATTTCCTACGAGTAAATCTTACTACGGATGGAACTGGTTCAAATCCGATTAATGTTTTAGAAGAAGATAAATTTATTGTAATATTCAGTGTAAGTGAAATGACAGTTAGTGAGACATCTGCAAAATTACCGGCAGAGCATATTATACATAATGACGCCATTTCTATAGAAGATAATGATGTTCAGGTAATTTATGCAAAAATTGATTCATGTCTTGGAAATATCCAGATAGATAATTATCTTCCTATAGAAGCCTTAGCAACTATAGATTTTGTGGAACTTAGGGATGAATTTGGTGAGCCTCTACATGTTGAATTTAATATCAACCCAAGCCCACCTCCCAATAATTATTCATTGGATTTATTCGATTGTGAAATCACTTCTGATTCCCAAAATATATTAGATTCTCTGCATTTTACATATAAGATAGATACATATCCAACAGAAAATTTTGTGAACATCAATACTACCCAATATGTAGATTGTCGTGTTGAATTTGGGACAATGTGGTTTGAAGAGGTTTCTGGTTATGTTAACCAGGCATTTTCAAAAGATGATGATTTATCAATAGCAGATGATACAGGTGAGATTATTCTGGAAGATGCTTTGATAAGAGCAGGAAATTTAAGTATTGAACTTTCAGGGTTGGATTTTACCCCGGAAATCTCCATCCAATTTGATGAAATTAAATTACCACCCGATTATATCCAACCCGTTGTAATTACTAATGATGATTTTGTTGGATATGATTTTTCAGGCCATAAATTTGTGCTCGCTCCTGACCAGCTCGTCCATTATCATATTAATGTGCAGATGCCCGGTCAATCAGAGCTAATTACAGTGGACAATACCGACAAAGTAAATGCAGTTATAAATTTAGACCAGTTCATTTTTGAACAAGTTACGGGAACCCTTGAAAATAAATCATTTTCTGATAATGAAGCCATCTCAATAGTGGATGAAGCAGGTGAGATCTCTCTACAATATGCAAAAATTAAAAGTGCAGATAACAGTTATATCTTTTTCCATAATGATTTTCCTTTTGATATGGAAGGAATAGTTACTTTCCAAGAATTGAAATCTCCCTCTGGTAATCCGTTTACCTTTAATTTCTCAATACCTGCTAGTAGCACTTACCAAAAAGATTTAGATTTGGTAAACTGCACGATAGAAAGTGGTAAAAGCATAGATTCTCTCCACTATTCTTTTGATGTAACTCTTAGCGGAACAGGGTCAATTAATTATACAGATAGTGTTTATGCCGAGTTCAATCTTGGTGAGATGTATTTTGATGAAGTCTCTGGATATATTAATAAGAGTTTCACTAAAGAAGGCTCAATTTCAGCAGAAGATTCTACCATAACTTTAGAAGAAGCCAAAATAAGAAGTGGAAAGCTTCATGTTACTCTTTCTGGAATCGCACTCGTTCCTCCTGATACTGTCAAAATAACTATTTATGACATACTCACCCAGGAAGGTTTCCCGGTCGAAATACTCATAACAAACAATTTCCATAGTTTTGAGTATGATTTTGCCAATCATAGAATTGTCCCGGTGCCTGATTCATTAACACTAAACTACTTCGCTGATGTGAAGATTCATCAAGACCTAACAATCTCTTCTACGGATGTAGTAACTGCCGATATAGAACTTCAGGATCTTATATTTGACGAGGTTACTGGAGAATTTGAAAGCTTTACCTTTGAGGGAACAGATGCTTCTGAAGTAGACGAAACTGGGGAGTTTGATTTATTTTACGCTGAGATAGACAGCTGCGATGTGCAAATAACGATAGAAGCATTGAAAGATTTTCCTCTTGAAGCGGATGTTAATATCAAATTTAATGAAATATTCAAAGATAATGGCGATACACTTAAACTTACAATACATTGCCCGGGTGATACCCTTCTGAGTTTTGCAGGATACACGATTGGCGATGCTCCATCTTCAACCACTGAGATTGATTCGCTGCATTACTCCTATGATGTTGTTACCTTTGCTACAGATATTCCTACCACTATCCAATATGAAGACAAGGTCAAAGCCACAATTACTCTTGGTGATATGGCATTCAACGAAGTTGTTGGTACTATTAACAATAAGAGAATTGACCTTGATAATATTGAAGAAGATTTTGATATAGAAGATATGCCTGACAGCCTTGAAGATGTCCTGGAATTTCAAAATGCAGAATTTTTGATGACAATTAACAATGGTATTAATGTTGGATGTGAAATCAATGCCAGAATTACAGGAACGAATACGAACACAGGCGAAACAAGTATGATTCTCATAGACCATGAATATCTTGAACCGAATGCTGTAACCACTATCTATAAGAATGTATCTGATTTCTTGAATATCCTCCCTGATAGCATATATGCAGATAGCATGTATGTGATTATGAATGGACAAGGAACTATTTGTAAGACAGATTCTGTATTCGGTTCTTATACAATCCGAACACCCTTTGAATTTATTATAGAGAATCACAATATAAAAATGGATTCACTTGAACATATAGAAATTGATAAAGATGCCAGAGACAAGATAGAGAACAATCTTAACTTGGTTCATATTTGTCTGACCGCAGAAAATAAATTCCCCTTTGGGGCTACTGCACGACTATGTTTTGCTGCCGATTCCACTCAAGTTTGGGAAAATCCAGAATTAGTTATTGATTCGCTAACCTTTGAACCGGCAACGATTGATACTTTGCATCATGTATCCGGTGATAAAACCGTAAGCCATCTTATCATTGATTTATCAGATGCTCAGGGAGATTTTGATGTATTTACAAATGAGGATGCTTTCCTTGGGGTTGAGTTTAATATTATTGGCACTGATGGAAAGGTGGTTACGATCCGGGGTTCAGACAACATGAAAATTTATGGTAGCATAAAAGTAGGCGTTCATATTGATGAATCAATGTGGGAAGAGGAGGAATAATATGTTGAAACGAAGTTTTAATCCCGGTCTATCGGGGAAGAAGATAATAGTCATAATTGGGATTTTTTTATTCTCCCTAAGTTTATATGCTGGTAATTTCGGAAATCCAAAAAGTATAGCTCTCGGTGATGCATATTTAACGCAGACAACAGGATTTTATTCCCTTGATTGGAATCCTGCAAATTTAGGTTTGGTAGATAATTATATTTCCATAAATCTATTCCATTTCAATACTTCTTTGAGTAATAATTCCTTCAATATCAGCTTTTACAATAATTTGATGGGCAAAAAACTTTCGGAAGATGATAAGAAAGATATCCTGGATAGGATTCCGGATGACGGTCTTGAGCTGATTGGAAATTCTGCTGTTAATATACCATTAGCAACATTTTCTGTCTGGAAATTAGCCCTTTCACAAAATATACACATTCTAACTTCAGCGAATTTTTCCAGGGAATTATTTGATATTGCTCTGAATGGAAATGAAATTGGCAGAGTATACGATTTCTCAGAAAGTGATGGAGAGGTTACTGGATTTTTAGAAGCAAAAATCGGATATGGAGACCTTTTACCTCTTTCACGCATATCTCCAGCTTTTAAAAATCTTCCCCCAATCTATGGAGGAATTAGCTTTGGGTCTATTTTAGGGCTTGCTCACGCCGAAGTGGTTGAGGCCAAATCAAAAGTTGCTGTTTACGACAGTGCCGGCACACTGGATGCAAGTGCTGTTTTGAGAACGGCTGGATATAAATACCGTGAAGAGGAATTCTTAAACCCCCTTGAAGAAGGTGCTCACGGAACAGGTCACCGTATGAGCATTGGGCTCTATTCACCTATAACAAAGGAAATTTCTGTTGGGATTGCTTTTAACAACCTTTTTGGCAAAATCAAATGGAATAAAAATTGTGAGGAGCATATAGTTAGCATTTACACCGATACACTCACAATACAAAATATTGAAGATGTTGAAACGGAAAATGATACGAGTTATGCTATTGACGGTTTCACGCAGAAAATTCCGTTTGAGCTCCACCTTGGTGGTTCGTATAAATTCAATGATTTCTTATTCTTGCTGGACTATGTGCAGGGTTTTAAAGAAAGCGCTTTTACATCTTCCAAACCAAAGATTTCTCTCGGTGCAGAATATTTTGCTATCGGTTGGTTACCTGTCCGAACAGGATTTGGATTTGGTGGCGGAAGACCAGCTCATTTCTCTCTTGGATCCGGGCTTGAATTTAATAATTTTGAATTCAACTGGGCAGTCAGAAACTATTATTCATTATTCAATTTCTCAAAAGGTGTAGATTTCGCTATAGGAATGTTGCTGAAATTTAATTAATGATTTGTATTACATAGGATATTTGAGGGAGCAAAATATGCTCCCTTTTTTAAAATAAATTACACTGACTATTTTTTATGGATTCCACAGCTAATCAAATCCGAACATAATATAAAAAAACTTGCCTAAAAAATTGCTTAGAACCTGCATTTGTTTCAAGTGGAGGAATATTAATGAATAAAAACAGTATTATTATATTATTAGTAATTTTTGTGATTTTAAATGTATTTATTACCAAACAAATTATTAATAAGTCAATCGCACCCAATGCTAATAGTGCTTTAGAACATTTGAATGTTGTATATGAAAAGACTTCCATAGATTCAAATGAACAAATTTCAAATGATAGAGTCCAAAAAAATAGAAGCTTAGAATATACAAGGAAGAATGCAATAACAAAAGCGGTTGAACTTGTTCAACCTTCTGTAGTCAGTGTTAATGTAATTAAAACTGAAGTTGTCAGAAACAATCGCTTTAACTCATTCTTTTTTGATGATTTTTTTCGGGATTTCTTCCCGAGACAATATGAAAGAAAGGTACAAAATCTTGGTTCAGGAGTAATAATCAGTGAAGATGGTTATATTATTACAAATAGCCATGTAGTTAAAGGGGCTACCAAAATAAAAGTTATTCTTTCTGATGGGAGTAATCTTGAAGCAAAATTAGTTGGGAATGATGATAAAAATGATATTGCTGTAATCAAGGTATCTGGAAAAAATTTGCCTTATGCGAAGCTTGGTAGGTCTGATGATATTATTATTGGTGAGTGGACTATAGCAATGGGCAATCCTTTTGGCTATCTTATAAAGGATTCTAAACCAACTGTAACTGTGGGTGTAGTTTCTGCTGTGGATAGAAATTTTCACATTAGTGATGATAATAGAGTTTATAAGAAAATGATACAAACAGACGCTGCAATTAATCCCGGGAATAGTGGAGGTCCTTTAATTAATGTCAATGGTGAGGTGATTGGTATAAATACTTTTATTTTTACAAAAAGTGGTGGGAGTATCGGTATTGGCTTTGCCATTCCTGTAGATAGAGTAAGAAGTATTGCTAATGAAATTATAAAATATGGCAAGATAAGACCAATCTGGTTTGGCTTCAAAGTGCAAGATATAACTCCTGCAATTGCTTATAGTTTGGGATTGAAACCATCACAAGGTGTGCTTGTGTCATATATTGAAAAAGATGGACCGGCAGAAGAAGCAGGATTGAAAAGAGGGGATATTATTATTAAAATCAATAATCAAGTAGTTGATAATGCAGATGATGCTGAGATTGCAGTTTCTGATGTGAGAGTTGAACAAGAATTGATGATAGAAATTTTGCGTAATGATAAGAAAGAAAATATCAAGTTAATAACGAAAGAGTATAAAGACAAGTCAGGGTCATTTTTTAAGTTGTAAGGATTAAGAAAAATTTATTTTGAATAAGCTTTATTACTTGAAATTAGATGCAAGATAAAAAAGACAATTTAACCAGAAATGTTGGTAAAATCTCCAGCGGCACATTCTTAAGCAGAATTTCCGGACTTATCCGTGATGTCGTATTAACTCATTTTTTAGGGACAACATGGGTTGCAGACAGTTTCGGTGTTGCCTTTGTAATTCCCAATATGTTACGAGGACTTTTTGGCGAAGGTGCTCTTGCCGCTGCTTTTATTCCTGCTTACACAGAATTCAAGGAGAAAAAATCTAAAGCAGAAGCAATACAATTTGCAGTAAATCTCCTTTCAATTTTAGTTATTGTCCTTATTATACTTGTTGGAATTGGAATTGCTTTAGCTCCTTTAATAGTTAAAATCATTGCACCAGGATTTGAACTACAAGCAAAAATTTTATCAGCAAAACTAACACAAATTCTTTTTCCATACCTCTTTTTGATTGGTTTGACTTCAGTTATTATAGCCATCTTGAATGCACATTCCGTTTTTTTCTTACCTTCACTTTCTCCAATGATGCTAAATCTTGGGATTATAATTCCTGTAATTGTGTATGCTTTGGTAACTGAATCCAGTATCACCGACAAGGCTTATGTTTTTGCTCTTGGAGTTTTATTAGGTGGAGTTTGTCAGCTTGTTGCTAATTATTCATTAATAAGAAAGATTGGATACAGAGCAAAGTTCTATATAAATCTCAAGCAGAAAGAATTGAAAACCGTTTGGAAAAGGATGATTCCTTGTATCGTTGGTTTAGGAATTCGTGAGGTTAATGTTGTAGTAGATACAATCCTTGCATCATTATTGATTACAGGAAGCGTGGCTGCATTGCAATATGGGAATAGATTAATGCAATTACCTCTCGGGGTTTTTGGGATTGCTATTGGCACAGCAGTTCTCCCTCTTTTTTCCAAACATACAGCTTATAATAATATATCAGAATTAAAAAAATCTATTCGGGATGCATTTGACCTGATTCTGATTATCATGCTTCCAATCATAGTATTAATCTTTGTAATGGGTAAAGATATGATTTCATTTATTTACCTTCATGGAGCTTTTGATGAAAAAGCACTTACAATGACATTCTCCGCACTTGCTTTCTATTCAATAGGTTTGATATCGCATAGTTTAGTCAGGGTATTTGCATCTGCATTTTTCGCATTAAAAGATACCAGAACTCCTGTAAAGATTTCAATCATTGCAGTTATATGTAATATAATTTTAAATGTTATTTTAATGCAATTTCTCCAATTGCGGGGATTGGCTTTAGCAACTTCAATTGCTGCAACCATCCAGGCAACAATATTATTTTTTGCTTTGAAAAAGGAAATTGGTGAGATGGATTTTAAACAATTGTTTGTTAATTTCCTAAAAATTGCTTTAATATCAGCTATTATTGGGTTTGTTGGTTACTATCTTGTTCATTTGCAAATTTCTATTGGGATGGCGGGTAGATTATATTTATTAATTAAAATAGCAATAGTGCTCTTGGTTTCATTAGGGATTTATCTTATTGGGTTGAAAATTTTGAAAGTGGAGTCTGCACGCAAGATATTGGATTCTTTTATTGGAAGGTCTGTCAAAGATTAAAGATAATATTGTTAAAGTTTTGAAAATATTAAAATTTTTTAATGTGGGGCTGTTTCCCCGAAACCGGTGAATGCAGGGCTCGTTTCCCGAACAAACCAATTATCTTGACATAAATAAGTAGCAATAATTATGGCTCGTTCCCAAACCCCAGTTATGACTCGTTCCCAAACTCCAGTTTGGGAATGTTAAATTCGACAGATACAAACCCGCAGGCTTGTTCCCAAACCCCTCCCCAATTGAATTGAGGATTGGGAATGTTAAGACAAACCAATTATCTTGACATAAATAAGTAGCAATAATTGAGTTTATTACTATGAAAATATTACTTACTTTTATAGGAGATAATGATTGTAATATAAAGGAAAACCCAGGAGCGATTCTAACAATCCTTCATCAACTTGAATTTGATAAGCTCTATATTTTGTATAATCACGATAGATACTTGAAACCTGCTTCTGAAATTTTACTATACTGCAGAAAACACTTTCCCAATCTAAAAGTTCATTATCAAGAAGCAAAATCTAACAACCCTACAGATTATAATACAGTCTATCCTGCAATGTATAAGGCTGTTAAAGAAATTTTAAAAGAGAACGAAAATATTAATCCTGAATATACTATTTCATTAACTTCAGGAACACCAACGATGCATGCTTGCTGGATTTTTCTGAGACAAGGTAGAGTTATTGACACAAAGTTGATACAAGTTTCAAGAGAGTCAGGAATTTCTGAGGTTGATTTTAATTTAGATGATTTTCCAAAGATCCAGAATGTAGCTGAGATTAAAGTGGAAATGACAAAGTTGGCAAGAGAAAATGTAATATTTAAAAAACAATTAAAACTTCAACATGATGAGATTGTTGGCGAATGTCCTGATATTCTAAAAATAAAAGAACAAATCCAAATACTCGCACAATATGATATTCCTGTTTTTATCTCTGGAGAAAGTGGAACTGGAAAGGAATTGGTTGCTGAAGCCATTCATTATAATAGCCCGAGAAAAGAGCAAGCGTTTATAAAAGTAAATTGTGGTGCAATAAGTCCTCAATTATTTGAAAGTGAATTTTTTGGACATAAGAAAGGCTCATTTACAGGGGCAATCTCTGATAAAGATGGAAAATTCAAACTCGCTCACAAAGGAACGATTTTCCTTGATGAAATTGGGGACCTTCCACTTGATATGCAGGTGAAACTATTAAGAGTGCTTGATAAAGGAACCATACAGCCCGTTGGTGGAAGCGAAGAAAGAGTAGATGTGCGAGTTATTTCAGCTACAAATAAAGATATTAAAAAGTTGGTTAAAGAAGAAGAATTTCGTGAAGATCTGTTTTACAGGATTGTTAGAGACCATGTTTATTTACCACCTTTGCGAGAAAGAGGAACAGATAAAATATTAATTGCTGAGAATTATATCAAACAATTAAACCAGAAATATAAATTGAATAAAACACTTTCCCAATCAGCAATAAACCTTATAAATAATTATGAGTGGCAAGGAAATGTGAGAGAATTATTTTCTGTGTTAGAATCTGCATATATTCATTCTGAAAATAGAATATTAGCGAAGAATATGAATTTGATAGAATTACATAAAGAAACCAGCAAAATATCTATTCCTGATGAAGGTATTGATTTTGATAACAAAGTTGTTCCATCATTTTATAAGGAAGCATTAAGAAAAACAAATGGCAATGCAGAAAAAGCAGCGAAATTATTGCACATTAAACCACACACATTCCGAGCAAGATTGAAAAAGTTACAAATGAAAATGTAGGGCAGGTTCCCTTGACCTGTTTTACTAAGGAGGAAACAGGCGAGATGAATTTAATCTATTTAACTAATTTGGCTTCAGATTCTTTTTTCTTGTTATTCCCATACTCAATTAAGTTGAGTATAAACTCCAGTGGGAATCTATTAAGTTCATTTATTATTAAATATGGATTCCCATTTACCCTCCAGAAAGCAGGGAGGACAAGCACGGGAATGACAGCTTTTTGTTCATTTGTAGTGCTGTTTCTCTGCTCTGTCCTCATCAGGAGGAAAACGCCTTAAAAAAAATTGCAGCCATGCACGGGATGTGCCCCTACAGATGTGGTAAATAGATTTGGGATTTCATCACAAATTAAAAAACATGAAAGTAAATTCAAATGAAAAAAGTAAAAATATTGACACAAAAAAGTAAGAATATTTACGAAACAGTAATTGTGTCATTTTCATTGTTTTTCTTAACTGACAGCTATCTTGTGAATTATAAGAATCTTAACATATTTGGCACACTTTCTGCATTTATTGAATCTAAAAATAATGTTTTTGGAAGGACATAAAATGGATAAAAATGATAAATATTCTGAAAAACTAAAAAAATTAAACCAAAGAATTGCAGAAAATCCTAATGATGCAATTCTATTTAGAGAACGGGCAGAATTAAATTTAGAAAATGGAAAATTATTAGAATGCGTGAAAGATATAGATAAAGCTATTGAACTTGATCCACAAAATGCAGACAATTATTTATTTCGTGGAGATATAAATTGGGATTTTCTTAAATCTATTAAGGATGACCCAAAATTTCAAATACAAAAAAAACTTCTTAATTTTATAATATCTGATTATAAAAAAGCTTCAAAACTTATTTCTGATAATAAAAATAATAAGGATTATGAACAAAAAGAAAATAAAATCATAGATATTGTTTTACGCTATATTGAATTAAATGATTATGAAAATGCATATGAGGATTTTATGAAAATTGGTTATTATTATGATTATGATGAAGAAACAACAAGAAAAATTTTAAAAATTGCTGATTATTTTGAGGAAAAAGAAGAATATAATAAAGAATTTGATATAATTACTAATATAGACCCGGATGATTACAATCAGGCATCTGATGGGTTTTATTTAGAAAAACTAAAATATATTAATGAAAAGATGTTAGAAAAACAAAGGAATGAGATTGATACAATAAAAATAAAAAGGAATTATGAAAAAAGTAAACATGAAGAAGAAAAACGAAAAATTAAAACCCGCATTTTTCAAGCTATGAGTCATACTATTGGTTCCTTTGTTTGGAGTGATAAATTGATTATTAATAAAATCAGAGAAGGTAGGAGTTCTGAAAATGATATCAGAAGATTGGAACTATTCAATGAGTTAATATTATCTATCATGAATTCAATAAAGATCGCTTATAGTAGTAACAAAGTAATTGATAATACATTAGATAAAGATATTAAATGTTCTAAAAGTGTAAATAATATTAGTGTATATCATTTATTCTGTTTTTGCCTTAATATAAATTTAGAACGTTTAATAAGGGGAAGCGAAGGTTGGGGCTCAACAAGAAAAAGTTTCTTCTTTTTAGATAAAAAAGATAAAACAAATTATTGGAAATCAATTGATTATTTTGAGAGTATTCAAAATTCCCCTAATTTTTTAATATCCGACTTATCCGAAGATGCTATTACAACTTTTATTAAATTCTTCAAAAGTAATGTTCTTCAAAAGATAAATCGCTATTTTGATATTCAAATTAATGAACTAAAAAATCTATATGTTATTAAGAATTCTTATACATTTTCAGTTTTATTTGTAATCTTTTTAGAATTAACAAAAAATATGTTCCGATATGGTTCAATAAAAGATAAAGTAAAAAGAATTTTCAAAATTTATGCTATTTCAGATAAAGAGTATTTTCATATCAATTTTATAAATTTTGTAAACAAGAGTTCTTATATAGTTAAAGAAAGTACTTTACAGGGATTAGAAATGGTTCAAGAATTCTCAAAAGTTTTAGGAGAATTTCAGAAAACTGAAAAACCTATTAAGAATAGTAATTTTAGTGAGTTTTCAATTAAACTATCAATAAGAAGGAAAAGGAGAAAAAAATGAGAAAGAGAATATTATGGGTAGAGGATAAAATAGAGACTATATTTGATATGATAGCAGAGGACAAATTATTCAACCAAAATTTAGATGAGAATGATTTATTGGAATTTGATAAATTGAAAAATAGAGATATAGAAATAAAGAACGAATTTTTAAGAAAAAAAAATATTTTTTTAAAGCAAGATTTTTGTGAAGCTTGTGAAATCATTTTTAATGATGAGAACTTTGATATTAGCATTTTAGATGTTAATTTTCCTTCACCGATGGGAGATGAATTAAACAGCAAAGATATTTTGAAAGCAAAAGAACTGTTTGTAAACTCTTGTTATCCTACAACTAAAAAATTAAAGAAGGAATTTGAAACAGTTTTTGATGAGATTATTGGTTTGGATGAGTATAGTGGATTACTTCTATTTTTTATCATTTGTTTGTACTATGAAAAGGAAAGAAATATTTCTGATGTTACAAAAAGAATATGTATTTTCACACAATATGATATAAATTTTGAGAATTTTATATATAAGATAAATGAAAAGATTTCTGCTTCTGACCGTAGACTTACTGAATTAGGAATAACAAAGTACATTAAAGACATAGAGAGATGTTTTTGGCATAAAAATAAAGATGAAGATAAATTAAAGCATTTTATTGAATATGATGAATATGCAGATGTTTTAAGAAAAAAATTGGGTAAACATATTGTTAAAAGATATCTGAAAATTCTTAAAGAAAAAGATGATAAAGCAAGAATTGGAGATAATCTAAAAGAAGTAAGGATTATCTATGAAGAGATTCTTAATTCTTGCCTTGGTAAAATTCCAGACATGAGAGATAATTGTACTGATTCATATGGTAATCTTAAAAAAGGTAAAAGTACAATTGATTGGTTAACAAATAATAACCACATAAATAGCATTCATCGTAATTTCTTTTTTTCAATAAACTCAATTTGTAACAAACACGAACTCCATGGACAAGGAGAGACAGGTTATCAACCTACTTTAAATACTATAAATTCTCTCTTTTATGCTCTTCAAGATACAATTCTATGGTTTAATAAAATAAGTTAATTAGTGTATGTCCGGAAAGTATGATTTTTCGACCTCACCCCAACCCTTTCCTATAGAGGAGAGGGAGTCAAAAAATTCCCTTTCTCCTTATAGGAGAAGGGATTAGGGGTTGAGGTAAAATAAAAGGAATAATATAATTCTACCCAATATGCGACTTTACGAATGAACTCTGATTAGTAAAACTCTTTCCCTTAACGAGTCGTTAAGATTTATTTGATTTTTGTGTCTTTGTGACTTTGTGGCTATTTTAATCCATAATGAATGAAACAATCCAAAACAAATTACGACTAACCCCTTCAAATCCTGGTGTCTATTTAATGAAAAATTCATCCGGGAAAATCATCTACATCGGCAAAGCAAAAAATCTAAAAAAAAGGATTAATTCATATTTTACGAAAACCCAATTTGAACTGCCCAAAACAGAAATCCTTGTTTCAAAAATTGCTGACTTTGAATACATCGCAACAAGAAATGAGGTTGAAGCTATGATTCTGGAAGCAAACCTTATAAAGAAATATCGTCCAAAATATAATGTTGCATTGAAAGATGATAAAAAGTATCCATATATCAAAATTGATGTAAAAAACATTTTTCCAAGAGTAATTGTAACCAGAACAATTTTAAAAGATGGTTCAAAGTATTTCGGACCTTATACTGAAGCACATTCCATTCGCCGCACATTGAATTTATTAGAGAAAGTATTTCACTTAAGAACATGTAACAGAAAAATTCCAAAAGATAATGTTAAAAACCCATTGTATAAGAAACCTTGTCTGAATTTCCAGATACATAAATGTGATGCACCTTGCAGCGGAAACATTAGTTATGAAGATTATAGAAAGAAGGTAGAACAGGTAATACTTTTTCTAAAAGGAAGAACTGATGAGATAGTGAAAAAACTTCAAAACGCAATGGAGCAAGCCTCAGAAAAAAATCAATTTGAAAAAGCATCTGAACTTCGTGACCAGATTATTAGAGTAGGAAAAATATCTGCAAAACAAATTGTAAGGAAAACCTATCTTGAAGACCTTGATATAATTGGTATTGGAAGAGAGGATAGACTTTGTTGTGTTGTAATTCTGAAAATTCGTGAAGGCAGGCTGATAAAAAAAGAGCACTATTTTATGGAAAATACATTTGGTGAAAAGGATGGATTAATTATATCTCGGTTTTTAACTCAATATTATTATTTTCAAAGCGATATTGCTCCAAAGATTTTGATGCAAACATTACCTTACGAGAATGAATTAGTTTCCCAATGGCTTAATGCAGAGATTATTATTCCACAAAAAGGCGATAAGAAAAAATTAGTTGAAATGGCAAAGCAGAACGCCTTTCTTCTCGTGGAAGAAAAGAAACTTGCTCACTTAAAAACTTCATACAGAACAGTTTTTGCTGTTAAAGAATTAAAAGACAAATTGCATCTTTCAAAGCTTCCAAGAAAGATAGCTGCCTTTGATATATCAAATTTGCAAGGAAATGAAGCGGTTGGCTCTATGGTTTTCTTTGATAATGGTAAGCCAAAGAAAAATCAATACCGAAGATTTAAGATAAAGACGGTTTCCGGCATAAATGACTATCTAATGATTGAAGAAGCAGTAACTCGCTATCTTTCTCATCTTGAAGAAGAGAAATTTGAGACTCCGGATATGATTCTAATTGATGGCGGAAAAGGGCAATTATCTTTTGCTAAAAAAGCTCTGAAAAAATATCCTTATAAAATTGAGTTGTTTTCAATAGCCAAAAGGCTGGAAGAGGTTTTTTCAATAAATAGTAATGAACCGATTATCATTCCAAAGACATCTTACGCGTTAAAATTGCTTCAGCAGATAAGAGATGAGGCTCACCGATTTGCAATCAAATATCATAAAACTTTACGTGACAAAAAGACTACGATTTCGATTTTAGACAATATTCCCGGTATCGGAGGAAAAAGAAAGATGCTTCTTCTTACACATTTTGGTTCAATAACAAATATAAAAAAAGCATCAATTTCTGAATTGGAATCTTTATCTGGCATAAGCCCAAAGTTAGCCCATACTATATTTAGTTACTTAAATAAAAAAAGGCAATGAAGGAGAAAATCCTTTCATTGCCCTGGATAATTTTTTAATTAAAAACTTCTATCCTTCAAATCCTCAAATTTTCGTTTTCTGAATTTTACTTCAGTACCATCAAATTGTTTTTTTATGTCTGCAATGTCTTTTTCTGGATTAGTGCTATGTATTAATTTTAAATGATTATATCTATTACATGCTGTTATAACCTTCGTGGATGGTGATTTTGAAACCACAAGATATATGAGATGTAGGTCTTTCCGTTTTTCAAGGTAATATTTCATTTTGGGAATATCCTCTTCGGAAAGTTTTTCAGCATACACGAATGCAACGATTTTCTTGTGACTCTTTGGGGAGACTTTGCTTCGGGTTAGTCTTCCTTTCATTTTTTACCTCCATTGTAATTTTTACCACAGAGAGAAGGACTTGTTAGTCCTATAATGAGTAAACAGGTACAACAGTTAACCAGTTTCACTTCCCTTTGTGGTTATTTAAGTGCTTTATTAATCATTTTAATTAAATCTTCATCATCAAAAGGTTTGAAGATTATATCATGCAAACCGTCTTTCCTTGCTTTAACCAAAACATGATTTGGGTCATACCCAAAACCGGTCATCATAATAATTGGTATTTTTTCATCAAAATTTCTTATTTGGGAATACAGTTCATATCCATTCATATCTGGCATAGCAATATCAGTTAGAACCAAATCAATCTTGGTTTCACGAATTTTTTGTAAAGCGTCAAAACCATTATCTACAATAATACTGTTGAAGTTAAATTTTTTCAAAATATACTCAAGATAATTTAATGTGTCTTTCTCATCATCCACTATAAGAACTGTTTTCATTGTTTTGAGTCTTTACCTGTTATTTTTTGATAAGCCTCAAGATATTTCTCTTTTTTTTTAAGAGTATTTCATGGAAGCTGAAAATTTTATAATTCGGATTAACATTATTTATTTTTTCAATACCTTTGTCAGAAAGATAATCGTGAACAAATTGTTTATCGTAATTTTCTTTCGGAGTTCTTTTTCTATATATTGAGGCATCGCAAAAACGAGAAGAGCCAGGTGTTAGAATTTCATCAATAAAGAGTAATTTGCCATCTGGAATAAAATTCGGTAGTATATAATCAAATGCAGAAATTCTATCTGAAACAATTATAAGAATCTTATCATCAAGGTCGTAAGTATTCCTAACTTTACCCTTTTTGTATGGGAATAAATTTTTGAATTTACACATATATACTTTTTTTGTATGAGAGAAAATTAAAATTTCTAATGCTCAATTTCATAGGTATATGATATTGGAGCTGCTTTTTTCAACATTGCAGAAACACCACAATAACGATCTTGAGATAATTTAATCGCCTTTTTCAATTTATCTTTATCAACATTACCGGAAATTTTATAATGTATTTTTATTGATTTAAATACTCTTGGATGCTCATCTGTAAGTTTTGCTTCAGCAGAAACTGTAAAATCTGTAAAATCAACATGCATCTTTTTTAAAATAGATACAACATCCATAGCTGTACAACCGACTAATCCAATCAATAATAGCTCTTTTGGTCTTATGCCTTGGTCATAACTTAAATTTTTATCTGCATCAATAATGATGCTATGGTTTGAGTCTGAAACAGCACAAAATTGCAGTTTATCAATATACTTAACTTTTGCTTTCATATTTTACAGTCAATTTATTACTATTTGTAATTTTTTTTGTCAAATTTTATTTCAAAAATTTCAATCTTTTTTTATTTTTCTTGACAACAATAAAAATATACTAAAATTTAACAATTGTTGGAAGTCACTCTAATCCAGATGAAGAAACTTTTCTGAAACCGGTTTGGAATGCCTTATACCAACAGTATTAATATAAAGGAGATTTCTGTCAAATGGCAAAAACCGAAACAGGTACTGTCAAATGGTTCAATGCTACAAAAGGTTTTGGCTTCATTGAGCGCGATAATGGAGAGGATGTTTTTGTTCACTATAGTGCTCTTAAGGGTGAAGGATATCGCTCTTTAGATGAAGGACAAAAAGTAAGTTTCACCGTTGTAAAAGGGGATAAAGGTCCCCAAGCACAAGATGTTGTGAAAATATAGCTTTGATACATACAGTATATTGAAAGTGCGGTGTGCATAAATTGTGCACCGCACTGTTTTTATTTACTAAGATTCTACAAGATATTCGCTACCGTCAGGGAATGGTCCCTGGCGGCTCCTTTTACCGTCCACTCGTCTGGGCGTAGATATCCGAAGGCACGGTAGAGTTGTTACTGATTCTCCTTCGTCCCTCCCCGATTAAGCCTGTTCCTGACGAGCTCAGGAATTGGGACCATCGGGACTACGAAGAACGGACCATTCCGTGACGAAAACCCAATCAAAAAAATCTCGGAAACATTATCACCAATATTTGTAAGATAATATTAGTATAAATTCCAGCCATTATATCATCCGCGATAACTCCCCATCCATGTGGTAATTCTTGGATTTGATGTATTGGAGTTGGCTTTGCAATATCAAATACTCTAAAAATAACAAAAGCATAGATAGCAATCATCAAGGAATGTGGAAGGAAAAGGATTGCAACGCAATAGCCAAGAACTTCATCAATAACTATTTTATGGCTGTCATGCCCCAAGTCCTTTTCTGCTTTTTGTATAATCGGAACAAATATAAGACTAACTAAGACAATAATAATTATGAGTAAGAGATTTTCTATTGTTGTAAGCTCAGGGAGGAAAAGATAATATAAAACAGCAGTTACTGCACTGGTAAGTGTTCCTGATGCAACTGGAAAGTAACCAATAAAAAATACAGAAACTAAAAGATTTCTTATGAATTTACTCATTTTTACCATGATCCCCAATTAAATTGGGGACACTATCCCCGCGTCCGCGGGGACACAAAGAATTTTTTACTACATATTTATAATGAAATAATAAATTATAGTCGTCAGCTAATTTATTATATTAAGAGACTTTGTCTTTCCGATACAGTAACATGATTTTAAAGTTTACAGGCAATTGAATGATTAAAAATATTTCACAAACCCCAATTTCTTATTTGTGGTAATTCGTCCACCCTCCGTAGTCCCGATTATATCGGGACGGAGGACGGGTGTAAATTCGTGGCTTAATTGTCTTCAATTCTTTCTATATCAGCACCAAGCTGAGCAAGTTTATTTTCCAGTCTTTCATATCCTCTATCCAAATGATATATACGAGAAATTTCAGTTTCACCTTCTGAAGCTAATGCAGCAATAACCAATGCGGCAGCTGCTCTAATATCAGATGCCATTAATGGTGCTCCAGTCAGCTGATTTCCACCATGTATAACAATTCTGTTTTTGTCTAATTTTATGTCTGCACCAAGTCTTTGCAATTCACTAATATACATAAACCTATCTGAGAATATATTTTCATCAATAATGCTTTTACCTTTTATTGTAGAGAGTAAAGAGGCAAAAGGTGCTTGTAAATCAGTTGGGAAAGCCGGGTATGGATTTGTGGAGATTTCTATTGGGTTTTTACCTTTACCAGAGATTGTAATTGAATCATTATTAACATTAACAGAGAAGCCGATTTCTCTTAGCTTTTCAAGCACCATACTCAGGTCAGACGGACAGCAATTTTTCACAGTAATCTCCCCTTTAGTAATTGCTGCGGCAAGTAATAATGTTCCTGTTTCAATACGGTCTGGGATAAGAGACACATTAGCAGAATGCAAAGTCTGAATCCCGTTTACTGTTAGACAATCTGTTCCGATACCTTCAATTTTAGCCCCCATTTGGATTAAAAAAACTGCAAGAGCATTTATTTCTGGCTCACAAGCTGCGTTTCTTATAATTGTTGTTCCATCAGCAAGAACAGAAGCCATCAGAATATTGGCGGTTGCGCCAACACTTCTCTGTTCAAAAATTATCTCGTTGCTATGCAGTTTTTTTGTATCTGCATTGATATATCCATGCTCAATTTCAATATTTGTACCTAACTTTTGCAATCCTTCTAAATGCAGGTTAATAGGTCTGGCTCCTAAAGCACATCCGCCCGGGAATGATACTCTTGCTTTCCCGTATCTTGCAACAAGTGGTCCTAATACATAGATAGAAGCACGCATTCTTTTGACCAAATCATAAGGTGCTTCATAGCAGGTGCAGCTGTCAGTATGGATTTTTAGTTCATGATTTTTAAATTCTACCTTTGAACCCAAAATACTAAGTAGTTCCGCCATTGTTCTAATGTCTATTATATCCGGGACATTATTAATAGTATAGTTGCCGGCTGCAAGAAGAGTTGCTGCCATAATTGGCAATCCGGCATTCTTTGAACCACTGGCAGATATAGTGCCTTTTAATTTTCTTGCCTTTCCTTTAATTTTAAATTTATACATTATTTTATAATCCTGTATTATAAACCGCTAATTTTTTTCTAAAACAAGCACACGATATAAATCATTATAATCTTTTATTATGTCAATGATTTTATAATTAAATTCATGAATGATTTTTTCCATATCCTCTTTTTGCTTCGCTCCTATTTCAAAGAAAATCTTTGCATCTTTATTTAGAAAATCGTCCGCACTTTGCAAAATTTTTTGGTAATAATAAGTACCTTTCTTTCCTCCATATAGTGCTGTTTTGGGCTCATAATTTTTAACTTCTTTTTGAAGGTTTTGAAATTGCTTTTCAGAAATGTAAGGCGGATTAGAAATAATAATATCAAATTTTCCAGACAAATCTTTAGATGTATCAGATTGGATTAGTTGGATATTCTGGATATGATGCAATTCAATATTCTTTTTAGCATTTTCTAAAGCAGTTTTAGAGATGTCAGTAGCAACAAATAGTATTTTATTTTGGGTATTTGAAAAATATTTACTTATAGAAATTGGTATGATTCCGGTTCCTGTTCCAATATCTAAGACATTCCAGTTATTTTTGTTGGATTGCTTTATATATGAAATGACAGTGTCAACTAAGATTTCCGTTTCCGGTCTGGGAATTAATACGCCTTCATCAACAAGAAATTTATATCCATAAAATTCTGTTTCACCCAGCAGATATTGAAGAGGGTAATGAGTTGCTCTTTTTTTTACCAAATTTCTTATTTCTTCTCTCTCTTTAGGGTTTAGGAGTTTATCATAATTAAGATACAATTCCATTCTTGAGCAGTTTAAGACCCTTGCAATTATCATTTCTGCATTTAATTGGGGTGATAGAATATCGTTCTTTTTAAAGTAATTGGAAGTCCATAAAAGAACATCTTTGACTGTCCAGATTTCTTTGTTTTTTTTATCTTTCATCTGAAAATCGCTTCTAACCGCAAAGGGCGCAAAGAATACAATCCCCGCTTCCGCGGGGACGCAAAGAAAATAATAACATAATGAAATACATAACTTTTCCGTCAGCTCCGAGACCCCGATATATCGGGGATAAAATCGGGTCTGGCGGATGAATGTTTTATATATTTTTTTGATATTTAATATTTATTTGATTTTATTGTCAAAGTTTTGTATTCAGATTGTTGTTAATTTGATAAAAAAGAGCTCCAACAAAATCGGAGCCCTTAGCTTTAATCTTAACAATAGAGATGGATTTTATCTTAATAGTATCACTTTCTTGATGATGCTTTTCTTATCTGTAGAGAGTTTGTAAAAATAGATACCGTTTGCAACAGGTTTTCCAGATTCATCTTTTGTATCCCAAACAAAATCTATTACTCGAGTTTTATTATTTATTTCAGGCAGGAATTGTTTTACCAATTGTCCTTTAATGTTGTAAATCTTTAATTCAGCTTCTGTTATATCTCTTGGAATTGTGAAAGATATTGTGGTTGAATTATGTACAGGATTAGGATAGTTGTAAATATTCAAATCTGATATTTCAGAAGGTTGGAAAGGTTGTTCATCTATTCCTACCAATGTAGTTGTCATTGGGATTTCAACTTCTGTAAATTCACCATCAATTACCTCAATATCCTCAATAACAACATCATCATAAAAAACTCTTTCTGCATAAATATCATAAACACCTGCCTGCATGCGAAACTCAAAGAAACCTGAACTATCTGAAAATTCAAATTCTCCAGGTTCATTATTGATTTTTAATAAAACATAATCCAAAGGCTCTCCATTTTCTGTTTGGTAAACTGTTCCGCAGATACCACCTAATTGTGGGGCTCCAAACTCATAAGGTCCAATATCTATTATCGTATTCCCATTATTATCGCCATCCCAGACACGAATATTGTAATCCATATCAAATGGACAATAATCAGTTGTGTCATATCCAGCATCTATGGCAGGACTTCCTGGCAGAAGATGAAAATCACCATTTTGCCAATCAACAAAAAGGGAATCTACTGATAATGAGTCCACCCAGATGTTGTCTCCACCATCAATACACTCTTCTGGTAGTTCAAAATCTAATATGCAGTTGCGGAAGATGGGGTTACCATAAATATGAGGAGGCCAATCAATAAGTTCATTATTTCCAATAATAATTTCATTCTCAATTATATGATTATCAGTAAGAAACGAAAAAGCAGAATTATTATTGATAATAATATTATTACTAAACTGGTTACTTCCTCTACCAGAAAAACCAATATCACAATTATATATAATATTATTCGTAATTTTGCTTATATTTCCTGAAAAAGCAGTACCTAAAGAATTTTTTACAATATTATTAATAACTTTACTATTACCTGTTGGACAAATTAGTCTACAGCCATCAAACACATTATCAGATATTACAGTATAAACATCATCAAGATCTACTCCATCACTGTTTTCACCTTCAATTATAAATCTATTTTTTTTGATATACAGAGTATCAGTAGAGGGACCTATTGAGTTTATACTATGACTACTATTATTGATAAATTCATTTTTATAAAAATAGGAAGGTGAATCAAAGTTATGACAATGAATAGCTGTAACACAGTTACTCACTGTATTATTCACAAATTGGATGGAATTGCCACTACTTGATAGAGTATTGGCTCCTGTAAATCGATTCCCGGATATCAATATTTGCTCTGAATTTCCCAGATTATTATCAAAATATAGATGGCTTTTGCTTGAATTGATTGAGGATGGATATAGACCTTGCTGAAAATTAAAGAGATTATTTTTTATTAAAATATTCTGGCTTTGTCCTTTTAAACTAATTCCCATATAGTTATCTATAAAATGACAATTTTTAATCATTGCTTGTCCATTATAAAGCGCAATTGCTCCCTTGGGTTGTAAACCAATATTTACTACAATTAAAGCTGAATATTCAAAGTGGCAATGATTGAATATGCATAATTCAGCTTGTGGAGATATATATATCGTGCCCCAATGGTAATAAAGGGAATCCTGTACTCTAGTAAATATGATGCTATCCTCTTCCGCACCTTCAGCAATAATTCTGCCATCCACCCAAAACATCTTTGCTACGGTATCCCCATTATTAAAATAGAAATCGTAGTCGTTTATCTGTGTAAATTCAGCAGCGATTAGTTTTATAATGGTTCCGGGTAGAATAGTAAGAGTTACATCTTCATCTATATAAAGATTCTGTGTGACAATATATGGGTTGTTATCTGGTGACCAGGTGGTGTCTTCTGTGATATGTCCTCCAACCTCAATAGAGAATAGAATGGAAAAAGGAAAAAGGAAAAAAAGGAAAAAGGAAAAAACTAAGATTAAAATTAATGTTTTTTTATTCATTTGATTTTCCAGTCAAAACGAAGTTTGTCATTCTGAACGAAGTGAAGAATCTCATATGAAAGCCTTCTACTCCGCTCAGAATAACATTTAATTTGCTTTAACAACAATTTTTATCCTATAAGGTTTCAGCGAAGGAGGATTTATTCTACGAAGTTTTAACGAAGTAGAAGCATCTTCTTAACTGCAGTTTCTTTGCCTGTTGTCAATTTATAGAAATACAATCCTGATACAACTTTCTTACCATTCTTATCTTTTCCATTCCATACGACATTATGCGTCCCTTTCTCCAGGTAAGAATTTACCAGTGTTTTTATCTTCTGTCCCTTGATATTAAAGATTTCAATCTTTGCGTTTTCTACATTATCTGCAAGAGAAAAGGATATGGTTGTTATTGGGTTAAACGGATTCGGGTAGTTAGTCATAAAAACAGACCGCTTTGGTACAATAGTATCATCAACTCCTATATTATTTGTCATTGCAAATTCAAGCGGGGTAACCTCGCCTTCTACTACCTCTATATCTTCTATTACTACATCATCATAAAAAACTCTTTCTGCATAAATATCATAAACACCTGCCTGCATGCGAAACTCAAAGAAACCTGAACTATCTGAAAACTCAAATTCTCCAGGTTCATTATTGATTTTTAATAAAACATAATCCAAAGGCTCTCCATTTTCTGTTTGGTAAACTGTTCCGCAGATACCACCTAATTGTGGGGCTCCAAACTCATAAGGTCCAATATCTATTATCGTATTCCCATTATTATCGCCATCCCAGACACGAATATTGTAATCCATATCAAATGGACAATAATCAGTTGTGTCATATCCAGCATCTATGGCAGGACTTCCTGGCAGAAGATGAAAATCACCATTTTGCCAATCAACAAAAAGGGAATCTACTGATAATGAGTCCACCCAGATGTTGTCTCCACCATCAATACACTCTTCTGGTAGTTCAAAATCTAATATGCAGTTGCGGAAGATGGGGTTACCATAAATATGAGGAGGCCAATCAATAAGTTCATTATTTCCAATAATAATTTCATTCTCAATTATATGATTATCAGTAAGAAACGAAAAAGCAGAATTATTATTGATAATAATATTATTACTAAACTGGTTACTTCCTCTACCAGAAAAACCAATATCACAATTATATATAATATTATTCGTAATTTTGCTTATATTTCCTGAAAAAGCAGTACCTAAAGAATTTTTTACAATATTATTAATAACTTTACTATTACCTGTTGGACAAATTAGTCTACAGCCATCAAACACATTATCAGATATTACAGTATAAACATCATCAAGATCTACTCCATCACTGTTTTCACCTTCAATTATAAATCTATTTTTTTTGATATACAGAGTATCAGTAGAGGGACCTATTGAGTTTATACTATGACTACTATTATTGATAAATTCATTTTTATAAAAATAGGAAGGTGAATCAAAGTTATGACAATGAATAGCTGTAACACAGTTACTCACTGTATTATTCACAAATTGGATAGGAAAGTGAGCACTGGAAACGGCTCCTGATCCATAAAAGTGATTTTCAGCAATTAATATAGGTAGTGCTCCCTCTAATAATCCACAGGAAAAAAGAAGATATCGATACGAATGAATAGAAGGATGGTAACCTTCAAGACAATCAAAAAGATTTCTCATTATTAATATCTTATCACTGGGTTTTCCTATGCTGATTCCCTGAGGATTATCCAAGAAATAACATTTCTCAATTACTGCATTTCCATTATAAATGGAAATGGCACCTTTTGCCTGTCTATTTATGTATATCATAATTTTAGCAGCATATTCAAATCTGCAATGTTTAAATCTGCATAATTCCGCTTGTTCAGGTAAATAGATTGTGCCCCAGTGGTAATAAAGAGAATCCTGAAAACGGGTAAAGACAATGCTATCCTGCTCAGTCCCTTCCGCTATAAGCCTGCCATCTACCCAAAACATCTTTGCTATGTTATTACCATTACTAAACCAAAAATAAGAGTCATTCTCCAAGCTGTATTCGGCAGCATTTATCTTTACAACTGTGCCGGGTAGTATAGTTAAAGTTACATTCTGGTCAACAAAGATATTATCTACTACAATATATGGGTTGTTATCTGGTGACCAGATAGTGTCTTCTGTAATGTGACCGCCCACCTCAATAGAAAAGAGACAGGAAAAGGGAAAAAGGAAAAAGGAAAAAACTAAGATTAAAATTAATGTTTTTTTATTCATTTGATTTTCCAGCCAAAACGAAGTTTGTCATTCTGAACGAAGTGAAGAATCTCATATGAAAGCCTTCTACTCCGCTCAGAATAACATTTAATTTGCTTTAACAACAATTTTTATCCTATAAGGTTTCAACGAAGGAGGATTTATTCTACGAAGTTTTAACGAAGTAGAAGCATCTTCTCAACTGCAGTTTCTTTGCCTGTTGTCAATTTATAGAAATACAATCCTGAGGAAATATTTTTATTGTTCGTATCAGTTCCATCCCATACGACATTATTCGTCCCTTTCTCCAGTTGAGAATTTACCAGTGTTTTTATCTTCTGTCCCTTGATATTAAAGATTTCAATCTTTGCGTTTTCTACATTATCTGCAAGAGAAAAGGATATGGTTGTGATTGGGTTAAATGGATTCGGGTAGTTGTTATGCAACATAGCGATTTTGGGAGCAGAAATCTGAGAATCATAATCAATATCATTAAAGAAGGATAGTTTTGATTCAAGTTCTCTTACGGTTTCCTGGTATTCAGAAAAAGTTGAAGGTCTTACCGAACAATTTACCGGCATAGCTCGGGTGCTATCTTCAGAAAGTTTTAGATAACAATAGGCTTCATCAATCACAGCATAGATTGAATCATCAGGTGTAGGTGGATTATTGATAACCTCTTCCAATCTTTCAATTGCCATAATGTAATCCGACTCATCCATATAGGTTTTCGTTTTTACATCTTCTTTAACTTTGTACATTGAGGTTCCGTATTCAGCCTGAATTGTATCAAGGAAGTCACGAAATTCCGTGAAATTCTTATCAGTGTAGTTTTCAATATAATAAAGACATTTCACAGAAATTACCGCTTCATCCGATTCCGGATATTCATTAATAATCTGATTCAAGGTGATACTTGCATTATCATAATCCTGGTTGTTCATATCACTAAATGCTGAGTTCAATAGTTGCCTTACTTTAGACAAATCATCGCCAAAATCAAATGCTTCAAAGCAGGGATAGAAACGGGTTTCGTCACCATGTGGGATAGTATTTCCCATAACCGGTATCTGGTTAACGCCATCCCAGTCAAGCACTGCCAAAATATACTGATCCCATCCACCTGAATTACCATCTTCATCATCTATTTCATTTTCTCCATCTACCATATTATATGAACATGTATGAGCAATAAATTCAGTTCCACCATTATTAGTGATTATATTCAGGTCAAAATCGCCAAAAATCCCTAGCCAGCTATAAACTCCATGACAGGCATTGTTCTCTACATGATTTTGATTAAATTTCTCAAGGTGATGATCATTTATATAGATACCGTTTCTACCATTTCCAGTAAAGTAGGAGCTATCTATTTTGGAGTGTTCTACTGATGCATAAGCTAAATAGACGCCGTCACAGCTATTGTTTTCAATATTGGCATATTTTATGGTAACAGGGGAAGAAGTAGCATAAACAGACTGTGGCTGATTATTACTAATATTACAACGATTGTCATTATCAAGTCCCTTAATCGTCAACCGTTCTATATTATTGACATAAATTGGATTACAATTGGTATAATCAGTATAGTAAAGATTTAATTTTCCAGTCCCATTTTTACTTCTTTCGGTATTACACATATGAATTTTACAGATACCTGATATATCACAATTAACAAACCAATAAGGATTATTGGGGTCAGGGTTTTCAATCACTATACCCCACCAGCGCACTGCTGAACGTGAATAAATTTCAATTGAAGGTGGAGTTCCGGGATAATTCTCATAATCAACTATTGTACCTGTTGTAATTCTACCTCCATTTTGTGCAATGATTCTATCACCGGGGCAGCAATCGCATCTTAATTTTGGATTAGCACCAGTGATTGTAGAACCCCAATCAAGGAAGAATAAGGCATTCGCACCATCTATAACAACAGCAGAATTCTGCCAGAGATTAAACGAAGCACCTTCACAGAGAGTAACATTACCCTCTACACCAAACTCGTAAGGTCCGAGGAAATATACTTCAACATTTTCTTCAATAGTAAGTTCCACATTTTCTGGAACATGAACATCGCCAACAATATAATAAGGAGAGTACTCTTCCGTCCAGATGTCATCAATATCAGTACCAACAATGCCACTAACTCCTTCTTTATTGAAATCTTTTAATTCCAATATATCACCACTGCGGGGAATATATACCAACTCGTCTTCATCTAAATGAGTCAATCCACCCGCATACTGGGTTTTTACAGCTCTAAAGGGAATTGGATCAACTTCAGCAAGACCATCATAGTAGCTAAGGTAATACCCGGATCCTGCATTTCCACGGGCTCTAAAAATATACATTACATTACCATCAGAGAAGACGAAGTTTCTTTGGCAGGTATCCCAATCTCTCATTGCTTCTACTGCATGGTGTATCCCTTCAATTACATTTCCATTGTAATATTTGATATTAGCTATAATCCAGTGGAAGTATCTCTCAGTATCTACTATCTGTCCATTTCCTCCTTGTTCAGGTGGAATAAGTGGAGTTTTATAATAATATCCCATATCAGTAAACCAATAAGGGAATAAATAGGTTATCATACTGTCTAATTCTTCAACATATGGAGAGTAAATTGTTCCATTGTGTTCAAAAGTGTAAAAAGGAACACTAGGATAATTTTCTAAATCATAATCCCAGACAAATGGATGGGGATCCGAAATATTGGAATTGCCGCCCGTAGCAAATCTAGAATGACCTAACACAAGAGAGGCATAATTATCTTCATTATAAATTGCTGTCTTAGCTTCTTCAAAAATAGCAAGATTTAACGGATCATCCCATTTGTTGCGAAATATCTGATTATCAGGGATCAAATGCAGCCAATCCTTATAATATATAATTCCATACCCATTTTGATGCATATGATTTTCAAGAAAATCGAAGAAATCTTCTGGATCATTATAGTTACCTGTGGTACCTCCTATATCAGGGATAGTATGACCTTCTGTCGCTAACATACCAAACATATCACAATCTGCATAACTCTCTCCGGTCATAAGAACAGCAAATGCCAATACAAGCATTACTGCTAATAACCAATTTTTGTTTTTTTGAAATTTCATGATAATCTCCTTTGTTTTTTAGTTATTTTTTAGTTTTCTGTTTAGTCACGACTTATAATTACATCGTGATATAAATGCAGTTTAACATTTCTCCTTCGCTAAGTTTAATTCGATTAATATGGAGTAAAGCGAGTCTCTCAGCGATATACTACGAGAAACTCCCACCAAAAGTGGACAAACGCCAACCCCAAAATCCTATCTTATAAGTAAACATTTTTTTGTATCTATAACTTTATTACCTACTTTTAAGCTATAGAAATAAATTCCTGAACTTAAAGATTTACTATTTTCATCTTTTCCATTCCATACCACGCTATTCATTCCGCACTTCGCATTTTGCATTTTGAACTTCTTTATCAGCTGTCCTTTGATATTATAGATTCTTATTTCTGCTTCCTTCGTGTTTTTCGGCAATGAAAAAGAAATATTAGTCCCGATTATATCGGGATTCACAGGATTGGGATAGTTTTGAGATAATTCAAGTTTGTATATTAATTGTGTATTGTCAACAGAGACATGAGGATGTATTATTTGCTCACTACTATTAGGGTCACCTACAAGCACATCATCAATATACCAGCCGTAATGGTCACAAACACCTTGGTCAGAAGCAAAATGCCATTTCAGGATAATATTATTCCCAGCATAATTGCTGATATCGAATTCTACTGGTTCCCAATCATAATTTGTTTCGCCAAATCCTTGCTCCCCAAGAGCAATGACATTTCCGTCATAACCATCTATAGGGGTAATCAGATTGAATGAAGCACCACCATTAGTTGAGATTTTTACATTTCCACCATCATATAGTGTGCCAGAACTGGCCTGTTCAAAATCATAATAATGGTAGAAAATCAGAATAGCACTATCAGGAGCAGTAAATTCAGGGGACTCAAGATACCAGTTTGCATTATCTACATAATGGCCATCAAGATTAGTAGCCCATACATTTAAGCCAGAATAAGCATTGATATCACCAGCAGTAGGTTCACCCCATTCCCATGCATTAGTTGGAGGAGTGGGAGAAAAGTCTCCATCATTATCTTCAAAGTTGCAGAATAAAGCTGCTAAACCTAAGCTGTAATCAACAGTAGCATTATAATCAATAGTAATAGAGCCTCTAAAAGGCACATGTTCGGGAGCACTTACATAAACATCATAAGTGAAATAAGGGAGAGTAACGCTATATCTTCCAGATATTCCAACATTTACCTCAGTATATTGCTCGCCATTATCAGAGCGGTAATAGGTTATAGTAGTATTGCCCACAGCTCCGTTTTCGTCATAAATTCTTCCGTGAACTGCAGCACTTTCAACAGGCTCAATAACAATATCATGAGAGTTGGAACCGTAACCAAGGAAGTAGTCCGGTTCTTCATACGAATTATAGCCCCATTCATCAATATAGATATCATAATAATCAACAGGTTGGTCCTCGGTAATTTCGTATAATCCATCAGTATTAGTTACATCTGTGAATAATGGGTCGTCAGTTGTTGGGTTAGCACCTTGTTCATAAAATTTAATCTCAATATCAGGGACAGGATTACCAGTCTCACTGTTTGTTACTATGCCAGAAACTGAACCATAAGCAATTATTACAGGAAACTCTTCTTGATACAAGTTGTAACCAGATTTAGAAATGATTGATATGACTGGATTCATTGTTAATGGAGTAACTTCATAGCTACTTCCAGAGGTACTAAATAATAAACTATCATCAATACTTATCCAGAGTGTAGTTTCATCATTTTCAACATATGCATAAATTGTTCCAGGTAAATTAAGAGCAAATGTATCTTCCAAACCAAAATTAGTAGTAACTGTCAGGTCTGGGTTTGTTAGGTCATCTGCTATTACATGTAATTCTTCATGGAATGTATAATAATCGTTTTCGGGTCTCTGTCCGTAGATTTGGACAATTGGACCAAATGGATAATTTACTGTTAAATTTGCAATTCCATCATCGTTTGTAACAACTGTATCTGAAATGTAATCTAAGCCCTCAGCCCATACATTTACCCCAACTTCTGGAGTTATGCTATCTGGGGATAAAACTGTAATAGTTACTGTTGATGGCACATTAGCATATATAGTGTCAGGAAAAACATTCACGACACAAGCTGTGACCGTAATATCACCAACATATTTATAATAGTTATGTGCAACGATTGAGATATGCATAATTCCTGCTTCTTGGGGAATGTTGTCAAAAACGACGGTTCCTTCTCCCAAAAAATTTGTCATACCATAACCAAAGATAGTATCGTCATCATAAACTGTAATCCTTGAAAAAGCAGGAGCAATTACCCCAATTTCTGGGATTCCAGCCATTATTGTTTGAGGGTATGTAGCAGATAAATTTGTAGGTTCTTCAGTCCAGAGTTCGAGAGAAGGGTCTCCGAAAACATTCAATTCGTAGCAGCACCATCTTACAACTTGCTGTGCTTCAATAAATGGGATAGCATGTTCTTTTGAAACCTGATTAGTCCCTCCGATGGAATATACACCATCATCAAAAAAAGTATCAATCCATTCTCTGTTAAATATTTGAGAAGCTCCATCAGTTCCACCCGCTTCACCCCAGCCGTAACGAGAATTGGCTATAAAGGTTGAAGTGGCTGTAGACATAGTGGAAATCTTTTCCGCAAAACAGTCTGGTCCATAATATCCGTCAAAATGCCAGTTATCCATTGAACCAGAATAGCATGCCTGAGAATAGCCATTAATAAAGTTATGTGTAATTCCATCATTGGTAATGTGATAAGTTGTTAAGTCTGAATTATCAATATTTAAACAATGAGTAGGATTGCCATGTCCAAGATGACAAAGCAGGTTTGGTCCGAGATTTAATTGAGTATATAAATCTGATGATGTCCAATTTCCATCCATTTCATACAAAGTGGATATATCCCAATCAGCAGGAATACCAACCGTTGTATAGCCATTATTACTGCATCCACCGATTAACTCATTCATATAAGTTCCCCCATAGGTAGTCGGATAATAAGGTGGTCCCCAAAGATACTCTCCAACAAGCAGAGCGGACTGCAACTCATCAGCCACAGGTGTTTCTGAATAGAGCATCATTTTATTAATGGCATTTGAGATTTCTGTAGGATTGTTCATACAGATTCTTCCAATGTAGAACTCTGCCAAGAGGTCTGCTTCATTGGGCTCACCCCATCTATTATCATTATCATTATTCCAATCAGGACCTGAACCAGGAGCAGAGGTTCTGTCCAAACATGCATAATACATATCAGCAGGAATATCATATTCAGTATAACCGCTAGGATTAGAAAACAATCCACGATGAGGAATAATATTATCAGAAGGATTGTTAGGTGCTGTATCACCTCCTAAAAGGACAAATTTAATTGGACCATTTGAATACCGGTCAATAAAATAATTTCTGATTTTATCCTGTTCATCTACTCCAGTGTAATTAGTATAAATATCGCTAACTAATTCAATCTTAGTTCGGTATCCACGATGAGAATGAAAATCTACCAGAGGTTGAAAATCATCAGCATAGTCTGCAGAGGTTACAATAATATAATCATAAGCATCATCGTCTCTTGTTTTTGTAATTATATAATTATCAATTTGTTCTGGATTATCAACTAACTTTTGTAATCTTTTTTCTACCTGAGGATTCTTGAATAAGAACCGTCCAGCTGATTCAGTGGCTTCGTTGTATTCAGTTTCTACTGAAACAACTATTTCTTTGTAGTATGACAATTCGCCGGTTGCAGGGATATATTTAATTGGGGTTAGCGCCAGAAATCCGAGAGAATATCCAGCAAGGTAATGTGTGCTGTAATTATTGTATTGGCGTGATGGAAATTGAATTTCGCTTTGATAGATTTCCGGATTAGGTTCTGTGAATTTAGCACCTTCAATTTTTGATAGAGGAACTTGTTGTTGTTTTGGATAAAGAATATAATTTCCTAAATTTACTTCGTCTTTCAGTGCAAGAGACACGCTTGCAATACTTTCATTTTGCGGAAGTAATAATTTGATTCCAATATAAAGAATCGCAGGGTCACCGGGATTTCCTAAAGAGACTGCATCTTTCATCTGCAGTTTTGTAAAGTTCCCAGCGGGCACCAAATTAGGTTCGTCAAAGTAATATGTTTTAGAAATGGTGCTTGCATGACAAGTTATTGCTCCTATAAGAAGCAGTAAAGCTAAGATTTTAATTGCTTTCATTTTACACCTCACTTATGTTTTATTTATTTTAATATAATCATTTTTTTGATAGTGTCCTTTCTGCCAGAGGCAGATCCTTCGGATTTGTCAGAGGAGAGTTTATAAAGATAAATGCCGTTGGTGACAAGTTTGCCATTTTTATCTTTTCCATCCCAGACAACACTTGTCATCCGCCAGCTGGCGGATTGGTCATTTGTCATTGGAGTAAGAGTTTTTATAAGCTGTCCTTTGATATTATAGATTTTAAGTTCAACTTTCTTTGTATTTTTAGGTAATGAGAAAGAGATATTGGTCCCGATTATATCGGGATTAACAGGATTAGGATAGTTATATAATTGAATGATTGGCTGATGAGATGTATAGGAAGGTGGTTTATCAACCGCAAGATTAGTTGTCATTGAAAAATCAAGTTGTGTAACTTCACCATCAATTACCTCTATATCTTCAATAACAACATCATCATAAAAAACTCTGGAAGCGTAAAGTGAATAAATACCTGTTGGCAGACGAAATTCGTAATAACCAGAACTATCAGAAAATTCAAATTCTCCAGGTTCATTATTGATTTTTAACAGCACATAATCCAATGGTTCCCCGTTCTCTGTTTGGTAAACTGTTCCGCAGATACCACCAAATTGCGGTGAGGCAAACTCATAAGGTCCTATATCTATTATCGTATTTCCATCCTCATCTCCATCCCATTCGCGGACATTGTAATCCATATCAAAAGGACAGTAATAACCAGTGGTATCAAAACCAGCATCTATACAAGGACTTTCTGGCAAAAGATGAAAATCCGCATTCTGTGGATCCACAAATAATGGATCATCCCAGATGTTGCCTCCTGCATCCATACAACTATCCGGTAGCTCAA
>Ga0315547_1000432_pt1 | contig 42872 bp, 40 predicted proteins | sample SalMarSW160240MG_2_FD_202542 | JGI IMG/M metagenome (GOLD analysis project Ga0315547, IMG submission 202542) | Salt marsh sediment microbial communities from the Plum Island Ecosystem LTER, Massachusetts, United States - Salt Marsh Sediment SW1601-240 ...
TGTTTATTATTCATATTTATTAGCCTTCTACTTGGTTAATTAAATCTTGCACAGGACCACAAACATCAGTAGGCTCATTGTTTGTTAATTTACAAATTAAAGCAGTAAGATACTGGGATTCTTTTTCCTCACCAGATTGTGTTCCAGCCCCAACTCTGTAATATTTACATCCGAAAACTAAAGTTGGTATGCCGCCGGTACTATATTTAGAAAATACCTCTTTATCAGCATCTGAATCAACATTATTATGAAAGATTATCTCTCCCTCAAATTTTGTAGCCACTTCTTCCATAACAGGATGCTCCCATTTACAATAGCCGCACCCTTCAGACCCAAAAAAATAAACAATAGGTTTTCCATTTTCCTTACAAACCTCATCTTCGCTTATTGAGAAATTGCCGATAGTAAGCTCTTGCTCTACTACCTCTTCCGATAAATCAATTGCTGCTTCTTTGGGAAATAAAAACTTTCCATCAAGGGTTACATAGGTTTCAATTTCTTGTCCCTCAATAGTAAATTTTATTTTATACATCCTATTTTCTTTAAGAATTTCATTCAAAGAAGCAGTGCTTTCTCCTTTTAGAATATTTTGATTAATAAAATTTATTACTTTTTCCCCTATCTCTTGAGGAGATAGTACTTGGCTTTCAGTTGACGTCTCTTCTGGTATTCCTTCGATTGATATTTCTCCTGGACACTTTGGATAATTTAAATAAATAACTGCTCCGGCAATTAAAACACCGGCAATAATAACTGCTATTGGTATTGTGCTTCTTTCCATAATATTATTTGATATTATATATTATTCGGCTTGTTGTTTAATTCTAATAAAAAAATTATTTTTTGGCAATAGCTAAAATTTTCGACATAAGGTTTATCTGTTTTATTTTCCCCAGCTTTCCTTTTTTACAGGTTTTTTCAGAAAAATTTGATAATCCTTTTCTTCTTATTTTCCCCCCATATATCAAAATCGGAATAAAGTCATTTGAATGGTCTTTTATTTCGCAGGGAGTGCAATGGTCGGCGGTAATCACTAAAAGAGTCTTTTTCAATTCTAAAAGAAATTTTAGTTCTTTGTCAATCTTTTCTATAAACTTTTTCTTTCCCTGAAAATTTCCGTCATGACCAAAAGTATCGGCAGCTTTAATGTGACAGAAGACAAAATTATATTTTTTTATATTTCTCCGGACGGCTAAAAACTTACCTTTAAGATTAGTGTTGGCAAGACCGGTAGCTCCTTTAACTTTCTTCAAATCCATTCCTAAAATTCTGGCTATTCCTTTATAAAGTCCTCCTCCGGCGATACAGCAGGATTTTAAATCATATCTTTTTTTAAAATCCGGAACTTTTTTAAATATTCCCGCTCCTCTCACTAAAAGATAATTCGCCGGCAAAAGTCCTTGTTTTTTTCTTTTTTTATTTAAAGGATGATTTTCTAAAATTTGATAGGCTTTTTCTAAAAACTTATTTAAAATTTCTGCCGTAAATTTAGCTTCTGGCGATTTGTCCAAAGGAATAATTTTTCTTGGTTTTACTCCAATTTCTTCGGGATCGCCATCATTAACTTTCATTGATAAACCTTTTCCTCTTAAAATTAATCCTGCCCGATGGCCGAAAGATTCTTTAATTAAAAATTTAATCCCGTCAATTTTTATACAGGATAAAGCTTTTATTAAAGGTTTAGTATTGTTAATTCTCCCCGCTCTTCTGTCAATAATTTTGAAATTAGAATCTACTGTGGCGAAATTTACCCTGAACGCAACATCTTCTTTTTGCATTTTCATACCAATTCCGGCTGCCTCGTATGGTCCTCTGCCCAAAAAATAATTCTGATACCCAAATAACGCAATATGAGCTCCTTCCGAAGTCGGCGTTTTCTCTTTTGGAAATTGAAAAGGTTTAACTAACCCGCAAATCCCCTGCCCTGCCAGCCAATCCAAATTCGGCGTTTTTGCCGCACCAAGAGGCGTTTTATTGCCTAATGCTGATACAGGTCTATCGCCTAAACCGTCTATTATAATCAAGATAATCTTTTTCATCTAAATTATGTTCAAGGGCGGGTGTTCAAGGTCGGGTCTTGAACATTTCTTGTTCTATTCTTAAAAGCCGATTATACTTAGCTACCCTTTCCCCCCTTGCCGGCGCTCCTGATTTAATAAAATCAGCTCCGATGCCAACTGCTAAATCCGAAATAAAATCATCACAAGTATCTCCTGAACGATGAGAAACTATGATTTTCCATTTAAAAGATTTAGCTAATTTTGCTGCCTTAAGGGTCTCAGTAATAGTTCCAATTTGATTTGGTTTTAAAATAAGTCCGGAACAGGCTTTTTTATCTTGGGCTTGTTTTATTCTTTCAATATTAGTAGTTAAAAGGTCATCTCCGACAATAGTTATTTTCTCTCCCAACTTTTTAGTAATTTCCTGAAACCCTTGCCAATCTTCTTCTGAAAAGGGATCTTCTAAAAAAATAATTGGATAATTTTTTACAAGGTCTTTATAAAAAGCTAAAAGCCCTTGTTTGGTAAAAACTGCTCCCTCTAATTGGTATTTTTTATCTTTGTAAAATTGAGTCGCTGCGCAGTCCAAACCAATTTTTATTTTATTTTGATAATTGGCTTTTTTAACTGCCTTAATTATTAAATCCAGTGCTTGTTTGGTTTGTTTAATTGGAGGAGCAAATCCCCCTTCATCTCCTACATTGGTTGCCTCTCTCCCTAAAAATTTTCTTAAAATATCTTTTAAGATATGATATATTTCTTTCCCTGCTTGTAAATTTTCTGAAAAAGATTTTTGTTCAGGAACAATCATAAATTCCTGAAGAGCCAATTTATTTCCGGCATGAATTCCTCCTTCAATTATGTTAAAACAGGGAATCGGCAAGCTCCACGAGACCCGGCCTCGTAACGAGGCCGGGTCTCGTAACTCAAAAATATATTTCCCCAAAGGTATACATTTGGCAACGGCTCCGGCTCGGCAAGTTGCTATTGAAACGGCTAAAATTGCATTAGCTCCCAAATTTGATTTATCTTTTGTTCCATCTAATTCAATCATTAATTGGTCAATTTCTTTTTGTTTTGTCGGGTCTTTGCCTTTAAGTTTGGGAGCAATAATTTCGTTAACGTTTTTAATTGCTTTTGAAACCCCTTTTCCGCAATATCTTTTTCCGCCGTCTCTCAACTCCTTTGCCTCATATTTTCCTTTTGAAGCGCCCGAAGGAACCGAAGCCCTAAAAATACCTAAATTGGTTTCTAATTCGGCTTCAACTGTCGGCTCTCCTCTGGAGTCCAAAATCTCCCTGGCTTTTATTGATTTGATTTTAGAACTTTTCATTCCAAAATAAGATTAAGTTTATTAATTTTTATTGTTTTTCAAACCCACCAGCAACCCAATCAAATTCACTCTGCCAATTCCGGCTCGGGCAACTCCAGCCAGGACTGTCGGGATGAGGCCTACCACTACTTTCCATGCCACGAACACCTAAAACGAAAAAAGGACCCTTGGCCGAATCGCAACCGGCATTGCCGGCAGGATATCTATAATAATTATATCCATAACAACCTGTTCCTGAACCGTCTTTTGGATCAGTAGGAGTTCCCCCTGGAAACAACCCTTCTGTTGCTAAAGCACCAATAAAAGGATCCCCCCCACATGGTCCTTGATCCCAGCCATCGCAACAGCTATCCCCAGAAATATTAGGATACCTTCCATATTTATCGTGATATATCCGAAGAGCTGTTAGTATTTGATTCATATCATGTAATCTTACAGCATCTCTTGCCCTTTCTCTTGCTCCCTTTAAACTAACCAAAACAATAGAAGCTAAAAGACCTATAATGGCAATGACTACTAAAAGTTCGATTAGGGTGAATGATTTATTATGTTTCATCTTTTTTATGTTTTATGTTTCACAACCTTTTAAAGCCTGTTAGTATTTGATACCAACAGGCCTGTTGGTATCAAATACTAACAGGCTTTTTACAGGGTAAAATTTATTTTTGTTTTTGAATATATCCATAAGCGGCTAAGGCAGCTTTGGCTCCTTCACCGCAGGCAGTGATAATTTGCTTGTATTGACCAATATTTACATCGCCTACCGCAAATAGTCCTGGAGTTTTGGTTTGACAGGTTTCAAACTCAACTTTTATTTCGTCTTTTTCATTAAATTCAACCAAACCCTTAACAAATGCGGTTGCCGGCTGGCTTCCAATTTCCACAAAAACACCCTCAATAGATAAGGTTTTTTCTTCTTTAGTTTTCCGAGATTGATAAACCATTGATTCTACAAACTTTTTGCCTTTAATTTCTTTCAGAGCAGCATTTGTTATTATTTCTGCTTTTTTAGTTTTCTTTATAATTTCCTGGTTTGTTTCATCAGCGCTAACTCGGGGACCATATTCTAAAATATAAATTTTTTTAACATAATTTGACAAAAATATCGCTGATTCAAAACCGGCGTTTCCTCCTCCAATAACTGCCACTGTTTTGTCAGCAAATAACACTCCGTCACATATGCTGCAATAACTCACGCCCTTTCCGATAAATTCTTCTTCACCAGGAACCTCTAAGGGCCGAGGGTCGGCTCCTGAAGCTACAATTATTGCTTTTGCCTGAAATTCTTTTTTATTTTTAGTAGAAACTAAAAAATCATTGTTTGTTTTTTTAACCCCGTTAAATAATTTCGCCTTCGGCGAAATTCCCGCTTTACGGGATTTAACAGGGTAAATTTTTTTTACTTCATCAATTTTAATTTCAACTTGCCCGCCCAAGTTTTTCTCCGAAAAACTTGGGCGGGCAAACTTTTTCAAATGGTTTTCAAATTTTTGAATAAGTTCTTGGCCTGAAATTTTTTCAAATCCAGGATAATTTTCAATAGCAACAGCTTTTTTTACTACCTGACCGCCAAAACTTTTGGTGATTAAAAGAGTATTTAATTTTTGTCTGGCAGCATAAATTCCAGCTGTAATTCCGGCCGGACCACCACCAATAATTATAAGGTCATAAATCATAGAAAATAGTTATCGGAAAATAAGAACCTTTCGTCGCTTCGCTCCTCAAGAACCTTGATTCGCTAAGGAATAATCATATATTCTTGAATTAGAAAATGGTAATAGAAACTAAAAATTGAAAAATAGTAAATTCACTAATTTCTAATTTCCATTTTACATAACTAATTTCCAATTTTTTACGGGATGTTCAATGTCGGGTGTTCAAGGTCGGGTCTTGAACAAAACTTCAGGGATTGCCTCAATTAAATCTGTTGCCATTAGTGATTCCCCTAATTTTTCAGCTGCCAATCTTCCGGCCGAGCTATTAATAAAAGCGGCGGCTTGGCCTGCTTCAAACGGACTAATTCCTCTTGACATTAAAGCCCCGGCAATGCCGGCTAAAGTATCCCCTGTGCCGCCAACCGTCAATAAAGGCGAACCAATCTTTGAAAGAGCGGTTTCTTGACCGTTAGAAATTATATCTATTTTTCCTTTAAGTAAAATTGTGGTTTTAAGGCGCTCAGCTTGCTCTTGAACTATTTTTATTTTCTCCTCGTCAGAAAATTTGGATATATCTTTTCCTGTCAAAACAAAAAACTCATAACTATGAGGAGTAATCAAAAAAGGTTTTTGAGATATAATTTTTGGATTCTTGCTTAAAGCATGAATTCCATCGGCATCAATTACTATAGGCAGAGAAACCTGCGATAGATATTCTAAAATTGTATCCTGGGTTTCCTCTGATCTTCCCGTTCCCCCACCAATCACTACAGCTGTTTTTCCTCGGGCAACCGCTTTAGCTGACTCTGTCATTGAAATCAAGATACTCAAGTGTTCTTTATTTAAGCGAATCCCTTCAAGGGGATAGGCTGCTAAATCAGGAGTAAAAGAAGCAATTATATTGGCTGCTCTCTTCGGGGCAATGATTTTAACCATATCTACTCCTGCTTTAAAAGCGGCCAAAGCTGAAAAAGCCGGCGAACCGCTGTAAAACTCAGAGCCTCCAATAACTAATAAAAGTCCGTAATCGTATTTCTTGACATCAGCCGGTCTTTTTTTATAAATGTTTTTTAAAATAGATTTGGTAACTTCTAACATAAATTGTGAATAAGCGCGAGGCAACAAGTCTCAAAGCAAACTTCGGAGGCCTGCCGGCATGGTCTGCCGCCGAAGGCGGCAGCGACAGGTCGAGAAATTAGACCCCAAAATCTCGCTGGGATTTTGAGGGTCGGTGATTTGAGACTTCATTGCCGAGCGATTACAAGGTTTTTAAAAATTTTCTTAATTCCGGACCTATTTGGGGATGTTTTAATGAAAGATAAAGATGAGATTTTAACCATCCAAGCTTATTTCCACATTCAAGCCATTTCCCTTCAAACTCATATCCATAAATTACTTTACCCTCTGTCAGCATTTTATCAAAAACCTCAGCAAGAATGAGCTCTCCTTTTTTATTAAATTTAGCTTTTTTCAAATAATCAAAGACCTCAGGAGTTAAAATATATTTTCCAACAATAGCCAAATCAGAGGGAGCTTGTTCTAAAGAGGGTTTTTCTACAATTTTTTTAATTTTATAAAAACGGTTAGCAATTTTTTCCACACCAACCACCCCATAGAAAGGAATTCTCTCTTTGGGTAAACGATAAAGAGCAATAACCGGTTTCTGACAGGTTCTAAAAACTTTTTTTAATTGCAAAAGGCAAGGAGTCTTTGAATCTACAATATCATCTGTGAATAAACAAGCCACCGGTTCTTCATTCAAAAGTTTTGCTGTCTGTAAAATAGCATGTCCGTCTCCTAAAGATTTTTTTTGGAAAATATAAGAAAAAGAAAGAGCCTTAAAAAAATCTTCTGATTTTTTAAGTTCTGCCAAAAGGGTTCCTTTTTTTCTTTCTTTTAAGAGCTTCTCCAATTTAAGAGAAGGTTTTAAATAATCTGAAACTATCTTTTTATTTTCTGGCTTGAGAACAAAAATTATCTCGCTAATACCCGAATTTTTGGCTTCAGCGATAATATATTGCATCATCGGTAAATCTACTAACGGCCAAAGCTCTTTTGGTACAATTTTTGATAGAGGCAAAAATCTTGTCCCCAATCCGCCAATAGGAATAATGGCTTTTTTAACTTCGTTCATATAAATTTTATTAGAAATTAGAATTTTCTACTAGTGTAGAAATTGCTTTATTAAATTTAGCCTGTTTTTGGCTGTTCATGGTTTTTGTATTTTCTTTTAGTTTTTTTATTTTGTTTTTACGAATTTCGTTTATGGTGGACATAGATTTTCCTCTACTTCTATTCTAGCTTATTTTATTTTTCTTTTTAAATAATCTTGAGCTTCTTTTTCAAAATATTCTTTTATTTTGTTTGGCTTATAAAATTCTTTTTTGAATATCAAGGGTTTAATCTCATTTAACCTTGCTGCTCCTTCTAAAATTTTACTCACCAATAAAACTGGGTCTATCTCTACTCCGAATTTCTTCTTGACCCATTTTAAAATTGTAAGAAATTTAATTTTCTTTTTTTTAAAAATACAATAAAGATCAAAAACATCTTTTGCTTCGGCTCGTTCAAAAATAGTATGGGTCTTATTGGCTAACATGTCTTCAATTGCATCAATTTTAATATTAAACTCTTTAAGCTTTAATGGTCTTTTAATCTTGGGAAAAGGATAAAACACGAACTCAATTTTCAAAACTTCTCTATTCTTTTTAAACCAAAATTGGTGACGATTAAATTTTTTTTGTTCTTCAATTTCTTTAATTTTTAAGCTCTTGGCAATTTTTTTAATCTGACTTAAAAGATAATCATCTGCCAGTAAATCTTTTGATAAAAAATCTAAATCCTGGGACTTACGATGGGAAAGATATTGATAAGCAAGGGCAGTTCCACCCGACCAAACAAAATAAGAACCGAGTTTACTCTTCCCAATTTCTTTTAGTGCTTCTTTTTGAAAAGGGGTTAGAACTTTATCCGGCACCTTTTTATTTTTATTAATAATATTAGTCATAAACTGTTATAACCCGCATACTAAAAAGGTGCGGGGTTTAACCATATTTCTTCAAAAAATTTCTAAGAATTTGTTTGAGATAAACATTAATTTTTAATCTGGACAAATACTTCTTTAAGGTTTTTTTATCTAAGACCTCCCAATCACCATGTTCAACTTTTCTTTGCAAATACCAAAGCAAAACCCTGGGATTAGATAAATCCAGTTTTTTAACATCGTAATCCCAAATGTAATTTTTGGTAAGTTTCATACTTTTATTTTATCATAATTTTAATCAAAATAAAACACCCTGCCCGCGTGAAACGCGGGTAGGGGATGTTTGAAATCTTATTACTCCAAAAAGCGAAAAGTGGAAAGCATTTGGTTGGTAATTCTTCCTTGTTCTTGGCTGGGGATATAATCTTCTTGTTCAGATAAATCAAGACTATATGCTTCATGGAGCGACCACCTCTCAATCAAAAAAGTATTTACTCCTTTTTCTTTAACACAATAATAGAAAATTCCTTCTCCTTCAGCTCCGCTATAATATCTATCCCCTTCTATATTTCCAAGATTGAAAGCTTCGGGTTCCTCCCCGTATTTCTGAAAGAAAGACTTTAATTCGTCGCACTGACTTGTATCCTTTTTAAAAGTTATTGAGATATCACCAGCTAAACCTAAATCACTTCCATCTTTTTTGCTGTACATATGGAAGTTTTTTAAGGTGTGTGAGAGAGTAACTTTATTAACATCTAATTGAAAAATATCACTTGGATACTTCACTTCAAATCCATATTCTTCGTTTCGATAAATCTCCCAATTAGCGGTTTCGTCTTCTTGGGTAATTTCTCCTTCCGGCGGCTTAGCTTCCTCTTTTGCTAACCACCCATACTGCCAGACTAAAATTCCTCCAGCTAAGAGAAGACAAATGACAATAATCAGAATTCCTACAGGAGTAGAAATTCCCTTATTAAGATTAGTTTGATTTTGATTATTCATAATTGATTTTTATTTCACTAATTATGCCGACCTTTTATAGTGTTTGACTTTCCAAGCCAAACAAGAAATTGCCTAGGCAAGAAAATTACAACTTTTGTTGTAAAAGTTGAATAATTAAAGTTAAAAGCTGGATGATTTTTTGCTGGCTTTGAATTTCTCTCTCCTGAAAATGGCTGGGGTTTGCCAAATTTTTTCCTTTTCTAATATTTCTTTTTCTTCTTCCTCAACTGCTTTTTTTAGCTGAAGACCTGTTCGTCTAACTTTTTCGTGCCCCAGCTCTTGGTAATCTAATGGTTTCTCTTTTTCTAATTTACCCCCCACCTTTTCTGCAGAAAAGGTGGGGGGGGTTTTTTCTTCCCCTGGCTTTTTTAGAATCTTGTTAGGAGTTTGCCCTGTTAGGGGCTTGTCCCCCACTTTCTTAAGTAAAGTGGGGGGTTCGCTTACTTTAGATTTTTTCTCTGCCTTTGCAACCTTTAACCGGGCTTGTTTTTTCTGACCTCTTAGGGATTTTTCCCCTTTGGGTTTTTTCTTTGGTTTTGGTTTTGGTTTTGTTTTCTTTACCCCTACGCCAGAACGAGGACTGGCTTTGCCAATTTTCCCGCCAGAGTCGGGTTGTCCTTGTTTGGTCTGGGGGCTTTTTTTAGTTTTACCCCCCACCACTTTTCCTTGAAAAGTGGTGGGGGGTTTATCTTCCACTACTTTCTCCTTTTGTTGAGAAACAGCACGAGCTTTAGGCTTCTTGGTTCCTAAAATTGGAGACTTCACAACCTGAGAAGGTTCTACTATGTTAAATAATTTCGCCTTTGGCGAAATTCCCCCTTTAGGGTATCTAACAGGGTGAACCCTGTTAGATACCCGGCCTTTCGCAGAATGACTGGGTCTCACTTTAGGGGATTTAACAGGGTAAATCAAAAGCCCCTTTAGACCGCATCCTACAGCCAACAAAGTTATCTTAATTTTATCCTGAAGTTTTTGATTCTGGTTAATACCGAAAATAATTTTAGCTTTCTTGCTTATTGATTGAGAAATTATTTTTGATATTTGAGAAACCTCTGAAAGTTGGAGCGCTCTGCCACCGGTTATATTGTATAAAACCCTCTTCGCCCCTTTAGTAGTATAAGGATATAAGGGGCTAGAAATCACTTTTTTAACTGCTTCTTCTTTGTTGGGTGCTTTAACTTCTATGCTATTCAAATAAGCCAACCTGGCCCTACCGGTTAGGATTGTTTTTAGGTCAGCAAAGTCAATATTAATCAAACCAGGCAAATAAATCATTTCAATTAATCCTTCTAAATTTCCGGCCAATTTTTGGTTAATAGCAGAAAGAGCATTTTTTAAAGGAGCATTTTTATCAACAATTTGGAAAATTCTTTCATTAGGAATAACCGAATAGGCATTAAGGTGTGATTTTATTTTTCCAAGAGATTCTCTGGCAATTTCCATCTTTTTTTCTCCCTCAAATTTAAAGGGCAGAGTAAAAATTCCATAACTAAGACAACTTAAATTTTTAGAAATCTTAGCAAAAACCGGAACAGCACCAGAGCCGGTTCCCCCTCCCAAACAGGCAACAATAATACAAACATCCTGTTCCTCAAAAAGTTTTTTTATTTTTTCCTTTTCATTTTGGGCAGCCATTTCACCTATTTCTACATTCATCCCGGTGCCTAAACCCTGAGTTAGGTCTTGACCAAATTGAAATCGTTTCACTTTTTTGGCTACTTTTCTAAGAGCCCGGCTATCAGTATTAGCCGCTACAAAATCTGCTTTCTTCATTCTGGAGGCAATTTCTGAAACAATTGAACTGCCGCCCCCGCCAACGCCGATTAATCTGATTTTGGTCTTGCGAACCTCCTCTTTTGTTCTAACCTTCTTGGTTTTAATAGGTCTTAAAACTTTCTTTTTCCTTTTTTTTATCTTTTGTTTTTTAGTAGTCATTATTAGACCTCTCCCTGCGCAATACCAGCTGGGCATTGTGCAGTGGGTCTTTTATTTTAACTTTTTCTAATTATAAAAACAATAGTCGGTAGATTTAAGGTTCACTATTTAATATCTATATCCACTCCCCTTTTTTTAAGATAATTAATATAATAAGCAGCCCGGTCAAGATTATCTTGTTCAATGTAATAAGCCGCTAAATTATAACAGGCTTTAATATGCTCAGGATTGATTTGGAGAGTTTCCTCCCAAGAATTTTTTGCTTTTTCAAATTCCCCTTTTTTATAATAAAGCAAGCCAAGATTAAAATAAGCATCATCATAAAATGGATTAATTTCCAGTTCTTTCTTATACTCAATCTCGGCTTCTTCAAACATATTTTTATTCATATAAATTAATCCTAAATTATTATGAACCATTTCTTCTTGAGAATTAAGTTCAAGAGATTTTTTATATTCAATTTCCGCCTGGTCTAAACGGCTGTCAAGATAATACATTGCCCCTAAATTCCTATGAGCCAAAGGTGAATGAGGAGAATTTTCAGCCGCGTTTTTCCAAAAACTTAATCTGCCTTTGAAATTAAAACAGTGATTAATAGTTAAACCTGCCAGCAAGACCAAAACCAAACCAGAAATTATTAAAACTTTTCTATTTTTGGGTGGCGGGCGGGTGGCGTCCAAATTCTTGAGCCAGTCAATCTCCGAGGCAATAATAAAAAACCCCAGTATTGGGAGATATAAGCGGTGCTCTATAAAATCTGCAACAAGTTCTATATTAGGCCTAATAAAAGAAGGCAGCAAAAAAACCAAAAACCAAAAAGCGCCAAACAAAATATAATTTAGACGCTTTTGTTTCGAAAAAACCAAAAGCAAAAGCAAAAGCGCTAAACTAACCATACCGTATATAAAAGTAGTATCTTCAATAATAGGCAAAACCGAAAGATTAAATGGCAAAACAACTTTACCAAACATTTGAAGAGCAGCTGGTAAGTTCTGCCAAACTGACTTTACCATTACAGAAAAAGGCATTGCCAAAGGGTTTACAAAAGCCCAGCTCCGCATTAAAAACCAAAAAGCAATCACTCCTGCCCAGCCCATTCCAAGTTTTAATTTGTCTTGAGAGAAAATTTTCTCTTTTTTTATAAGTTGAAGATAAGCCAGGCATAGAAAAACCAAAAACAAAGAAATTTCTTTGGTAAAAAAAGCCAGAGTAAAAAACAAAATATGCCAGAGATAGTTTTTCCAGTTTTTATGGGGCGGAGGGATGGCGTCGTCTAAAAACTTCAAAAAGAAAATAAAAGCAGCAAGCAAAAACAAGGTCATTAAAGAATCATTCCTACCGGGAATCCAAGCCACTGCCTGAGTTAAAACTGGATGAACTACAAAAATTAGACCAAAAAATAAAGCTAATTGCTTTTTATACTTCAGTTTCAGTAAAACAACAAAAACCAAACAGCTTGCCAAAACATGCAAGATTATATTTGTTAAATGATAAATAAAAGGAGAAGTTCCTGCCCACTGGGCATCTAAGATTAAAGAAATGGTAAAAATCGGCCGATAATAAGCGTCAGCATAGGAAAGAAAAACATCCTCTTTAAATGTATTAAAGATATTAGAAAGCTCTTTAACAAAATGAAAGTTATTCAAAATCAGCTCATTGTCGTCCAAATAAGTAAAGCCAAAAAACAAGGTTGGAAGATAGACCAAAAAGCCAATTAAAACAATCCAGAAATAAGGACGTCGTCCTTCTAAAAAAACTCTTTGAAACCAATTATTTTTTTTGTTCATAAGAGCGTCTAATGTAAGCCCGACAGGACTAAATATTCATTTTTTTGGTTTTATCCATTTTAGAAAATTAAGTGCGGATAAAAACGATTTCAAAGAATTAACCTCTTTAATAGTTTGAAAAAACATTTTCGGCCGGAAATAAAATTTGAAATAAGCTTTATCTCTGAGTTTTTTAATTTCTTTGGCAGTCAAATTTTCATTTCTCATTACTGATTTAGTTAAATCAAATTGGGAAAAATTGTTCATCTTAATCCAATTGTTTTCTTTAGCAATTCTGCCTAATTCGGTTTTAGGGTAAGGTACGACGCAGTAAAATTGAGCATAATTGAGAGAACTCTGACAAGCCCATTTAATGGTTTTTTTAGCTGTTTTTTTTGTTTCGCCGGGCAGACCAAAAATAAAATGGCCCATTGAATTAATACCAGCTTTTTTAACTAAAGCAATGGCTTTTTCAATCTGTTCTAAACTAATATTTTTGTGAGTTAAATCAATAATTTTTTGGTTAAATGATTCAATGCCCAAACTAAGCAAATGGCAACCAGCTTTTTTCATTTTTTCCAGTAATTGTTTATTCAAAGTATCTACCCGCGAAGCAGTCGCCCAAGTTATTTTTAAATTCCTTTTAATAATTTCATCACAAATTTTCTCCCCATAAACCGAATCAATACTAAACGATTCTCCCCAAAAAAGAAAATTTTTGATACGATATTTATTAAGGCATTCTTCTATTTCATTAACAATAGAATCAACTTCTCGCTTGCGGAATTTTTTTCCGTAATAAAGATTGGCTACGCAAAAACTGCAATTATAGGGACAACCCCTGCCAACACTCAAAAGAGTGAACTTTTCTCCATTGGTAGGTAAACAATAAGCCCCGTTATTAAGCAGGTCTCTGGCTGGAAAGGGCAGCTGGTTAATATCATTTTTAGATAAATCCTGAGGAAGATTAATTTTTATTTCCCCATCTCTGCGATAAACCAAACCGTTTATTTTTTCCAAAGGATTATCATTTTCTAAGGCTTGGCTTAAATTTTTAACCACCCATTCTGGCTCCCCAACAACAGCAAAGTCTGCTTGATTGAATTCTTTTAAAGACCTTTTTCCCAATAAAGTTGGATAAAGACCGATGATTGCTATTTTGGCTCGCCCTCCCAAATTTTTGGAGAAAATTTGGGAGGGTGAAGGAAAAGAATTTTTAATTAAACTGACTGTCTCCATATCCCCTTTTATTGAAGGAAAAGCAGTATTTACTATAATCAGTTCTGGTGAAAATTTTTCAGCCAATTCTAATAAATCTTTATTATTCATTTTCTCGGCAATACAATCGATTAAACGGATATTATACCCGTCCTGTCTTAAAAAAGCGGCTGTATAAGCCAAAGACAAAGGCATCCACAAAGCGGCCCAAGATGATTTCGTCTGCATACATCTCCCCTCTCTGATATAATCTTTTTTATTGTAAGCCGGAGGATTAATAATTAATATTTTCATTTAAATTTTTTTTTAAATAAATTATAGAAATTATCAAAGCCGTCTCTAATCAATTTTAATTTTACCTCGCCTTTTCTTTTTTTATAATTTAAATCCACTTCTTTTGCTTTAAGTTTGGTAAAGGCCTCAATTTTTATCTCCTGGCTTAAAGACATACCTCTGCTTGTTAGGCTTAATTTCTTTAGGGCTTCTTTTTTTAAAACCCACATTCCGCTTTGAGAATCTTTTAAATCAAGGTGAAACAAAAAATTAAGAAAAAAAGTTAAAATTTTATTGCCAAATCTGTTAATTATTTTCATCGCTCCTTTTTCCATAAAACCAAAACGGTTGGCAGTTATAAAATCAAGCTCTTGCTTCTGGAAAATGTCCAGTAAATAAGGAATTTTTTCCATTGGATAGCTGCAATCAGAATCAGCAGTAACAATAATTTTGCCTCCTGCCTTTCTAAAGCCGATTCTGTACTGAAGCCCATAGCCAGCTAAAGATTGAACAACTTTAGCCCCTTTTTCCCCGGCTATTTTTCTGGTCTTGTCCCTGCTTCCGCCGTCAACTACTAAAACCTCTGTTTTATATCCAAGTTCGTTTAGTCTTTTAAAAGGAATACTGTCAATAGTTTCCCCAATAGAATCTTCCTCGTTTAAACTGGGCATTAAAATAGTTAAATCCATAATTTATTGGGCGTAATTACAAATTTCTCTAAAATCACAAAACTTGCACTGCCAGCCAGGATTTGGAGCAAAATCACTCTTTTCAATTTTTTCAATCTCTAACAATATTTTTTCTTTTTGTTTTTCTTTTTCCTTTTCTTTACCCAAAAAAGAAGTTATCTTCCCTTCTTTTAAATAATAATAACCAAGTTTTGTTGGTTTAAGCCCAAAAATCTCTTCAACGGCAATCTGATAAATCAAAAGCTGTTGTTTATCTTCTGAAGATAATTTCTCTTTAAATCTCCCGGTTTTATAGTCAATAATTCCCACCCCGGTTTTCAATTTATCAATCCTGTCTATTCTGCCCAATAAAATATGTCCTCCCAGCTTTAATTTAAAAGGCAGTTCCAGAGCAATTTGCTTATTGATTCTTAAAATCTCCGGCGGCTTTTCTTGAAATTTATTGTAAAAATCTTTAAGTATTTTCCTGCCTAATTTATAATATCCCTGCTTTTGATTTTGGGATTCATACCATTCATCAATCCATTTTTGCTTATATATCTTAACTAAATCTTCAAAATTAAAACCCTTAACACCCGACGTTTTCCTCGGCGCCTCTGGCGCCAATTCCTCAACGTCGGGTGTTGAAAGGTCGGGTTTTGTATCAACAAACAAATTGCTCTGGCTAACCCATTTTTGTTCAATAACCAATTTCACAAACTGGTATAAGGTATTGTGTATTGTCTTACCAAAAGAGAAAACCGCCTTGCCCCTAATCGGCACTCTAAGAATATGGGCAAATTTATATTGTAAAGGGCATTTTTCAAAAGCGGCTAATTGGGAAAATGAAAAATGAGAAGGCAGGATATTCTTAACGCCCTTAATACTCTTAACATCTTCAACACCCGACGTTTCCCTTGGCGCCTCTGGCCCGCCTAAATTTTTCTCTGAAAAACTTAGGCGGGCTGGCGTCAATTCCTCAAGGTTGGGTGTTGTAACATCAAGTTTTTTACCAAAACCCATTTCAATTAAAAATCTTGATGGTTTCTTCTTTCTCAGACCACCGTAATCATCGGCTGAAGTAAAAAATAATTTCTCCTTTGCTCGAGTCATTGCCACATAACAAAGCCTTCTCTCCTCTTGTAAATGGACATCGCCTTGAGTAATAAGCTCTTTAACTAATTCCCGGGGAATTTCAATCGGTTCTTTGCGTTCAGTAGTTGGAAATTTTCTGTCTGTTAAATTAACTAAAAATACATATTTGAATTCCAGACCCTTGGCCGAATGAATAGTCATTATTCTGACCATATCCGGCCCCTGTTCAGGGTCAAATTCAAGTTTACCCTGCTGTCCTGATTCTATTTCTAAATTTATTTGTTCTATAAAATTTTTAAGGGTTGGGTCTATTGCCAATTCCTCAAACTCTTTGACTTTTTTATAAAACTGATTGATTAAATCCAAGTCCTGCTTGCCTCCCATCACTTTTTCTTGAAAAGTGGTGGGGGGTTTACTTTCTTTATCTATCAAATAATTTAAATAACCGGAATCTTTTAAAAAGGCAACCAAAACCTCAGAAACATTTTTCTGGCGCGACAGCTCAGTGTGTTTCTGAAGTAAACTTAAAAGAAAATTAATTTTATTATGGGTTTTTTGGGAAAGGCCGTAAATTAAAGGAAGCTCCCGGAGGGTCTGGTAAATTGATTTTGCTTTCCGCCAACTATATTGAGTAATTTTCATTATTTCTTCTGAAGGAATTTCTAAAAATGGCAAATTCAAAATTCTATAAATTGAAGAACCCTCCTCATAATTATCTAAAAGTTTAAAATAAGAAATAATATCTAAAATAACCGGCTTGGTATAAAGTCCCCGAGAGGCTAAAAACTGATAAGGAAAACCGGCTCTCTCTAATGCCCTAATAAATGAGTTGGCTGATTCATTTGTTCTAACTAAAATAGCAAAATCATTAAAATTTGCTTCTTTGTCTTTTTTCAAAATCTCGCTAATTTTATTGAGCACTCCCTGGGTCTCCTCCTCTGAATCTTTAAAATGTGAGCACTCAATAAGACCTTTGTCTTTTTTGTCAGCAATCAATTTTTTATTAACTTTACTAACATATTCAAGCCGATTGGGATTATTGGCTTTGATAAATTTGTAAGATAAATCCAAGATATTTTGAGCAGAACGATAATTTTTAATCAAAGAAATTTCTTTCGCCTTGGGAAAATCTTTCCTGAATTGGATAATGTTATTAAAAGAGGCCCCGCGCCATCTATAGATTGCCTGGTCATCGTCAGCCGAGACCGTAAGATTATTTTTTGGTACGGCTAATATTTTTGCTAATTCATATTGAGCCCAGTTAGTATCCTGAAACTCGTCAATTAAAATATACTTAAATTTTTCTCTGTACTTTTCCAAAATAAGGGGTCTTTCTTGGAAAAGTTTCAAGCAGTAATTAATTAAGTCGCCAAAATCCAAAAAATTATTTTCCAGAAGCAAATTCTGATAAATATGATATGCCTCAGCCACCTCTTTAATTCTTTCTGTTTCCTGATTTTCCGGCAAATCAGTGAGATTAGTTTTTAGCCCTTCGCTATATTTTAAATAATCTTCTGGATAAATTCCCTGGTCTTTACAACGGGAAAAATGAGAAATTAAAGCCTGGACAAATTTAGTTGGTCTGCCCAAGGGTTTGTAATAATCAAGCTTAAATTTATCTAAATTCTGCCTAATCAAAAGCCAAGCGGCAGTTTGGTCTAATAATTTAAAATCAGGAGACAAGCCAATATCCAAAGCATGCTCTTTTAAAATTCTTTGACAAAAAGAATGAAAAGTAGAAATCCATAAATCCATATAGCCGTAGGGCAAAAGTATATCTACCCGTTCTTCCATTTCTCCGGCCGCTTTGTCAGTAAAAGTTACTGCTAAAATTTCCTCCGGTTTAGCTTTGTTGCTTTCAATTAAATAAGCAATGCGTTGGGTAATTACTGTTGTTTTGCCGGTGCCGGCTCCGGCCACAATTAGAAGCGGTCCCTGTCCATAAGTAACCGCTTGTTTTTGTTCTTTATTTAATTTATTTTGAATATTCATTAAGCCATTTTATCAAATTTTCCAAACAAATTAAAGGGCTCATTTTTCCTAAAATGAGCCCTATTGACAAAAGTGCTTTTGCTTTTTATTACCATTTTTCAGAAATAGAATTTTCTCTTCAATAAATTCCCTACTTTCTTCTAAACCAATTGGCAATACTGGAATTTCAGGATGTTTCTTTTGATGTCTTTCAACCCATTTCCAGCCAGTGACTGAAAAACGACAAATTTTATACTGGCTCTCAACGTAAACAAAAATAAAATCCACTCCTTTGACTAAATCAGCATAACTTAATTCCCCTGTTCCTGAATAATCGCGGATTTTCCCTTTCTCTTTTAAGCTCTGAAGGGCATCAGAAACTTTTTTTTCTCTCAATTTACCAATAGATTGGTTTTTTTCTGACCCCTCTAAGATTTTCTTTTGAATTTTTGGTTGAACCCTGGCTAAAGTTTCAGCTTTTTCTACTTCTTTAGGAAATATCTCCAGCCAGTCATTTCTCTTCCAGGGTTTCCTTTCTCTTATCTTCTTTTTATGACTTATTTTTTTTCTCAATCTTTTTGCCAATTTAATCACCTCTCTTCCTTTTTGTTAATGTGCCAATTTTATTTTACCCCGTTAGAAATTTAAAATCAATGCAATTCATTTGTAATAAAATAAAAAAACCAAAAAATTTCTAACGGGGTTTGGCTGTCCCTGTTTAACTTACGATGTTAAACATTTTAAAAATTGATTGGTTTTAAAAATCAGAGTTGACACCATTTTTTTATTTACCAGAAATTAAAAAAATTTGGGGCTCCTGAAAGGAGCCCCTTTAAATTGTAGGGATACTGTCATCTCGGAGGTGAACGAGCATGGTAACTATTTACTCCCTGACCTCTCCTAAGAAAGAACTGCTCCCTCAATTTGTGCCTCCTTTCTGGAGTTTTAAATTGAGGCACAACGCCCTTAGGCACTCTGCCCAAAGGCACAAAGACCTGGATGGAGTATAACAAACGCAAAAATCTTGTCAACCGTCTTAGGTGTGAATAACTCTCTTTATTTATGTTTAACTTACGATGTTAAGCATTTTAAAAATTGATTGGTTCATTTTTCTTAAAAATTCGGAAACGTCCCTAATTTTTTCTTCTTCTATAAAAATTCAGAGTTGACCCCATTTTTCAACATTTTTCAATAATAGGTGCCAAGGCAAGTACTCTCGAAAATAAAAAACAGCCCGAAGATGGACTTTTTTGATTATTCTAATATTCTTAAGTTCCAAAATGTTAATGAAAGAAATCAGAAATTTATTATTTATAAAAAAATGCCGCCTCTATTCGCACAGAAGCGGCTCTGTTTTCAACCCAGTCTTCCTTTAGGAAACACGGGGTTCCAAATCAGAATTTCTCCTTTGCCCCTGCATTCCCAGCAGACTCGGTATATGGGACCATTTTCGTCTTTCCCCCACACGGTCTTTGTTCCCAGACATTTGGGACACCTCATCATGAGAAGCGGATGTCTGAAGACACCAGTTCCGTTACACGCTCTGCAATCCACAACTCTTCTGGTTCTTCGCTGAGTAAACTTACCAGTGCCCCTACAAGCACGACAAGGAAATTCCCTGGAAACACGGCCTAACTCATCACATTCTTCACAAACACTCCAACTACGTCCATATTCAATCGTATATCCACGATGCTCGCAAGTAGGGCAATTTTTTCCATTGGTTGTAGGACCTAATCCTTGACCGAGTTCAACCAAAGGAATACCATCTACCGTTTTCTTAGAATTACCATTAATCTCCTCCTCTCTAAAAACACCGAGTGCTTTCCCGTGCAGTGCTAAAAGAAACTCGTATGCGTTCTGCATTTTCTTGAAAGCTTCCTCACTGCCTCCCAAATCGGGGTGTAATTCTCTGCTGGCTTTGCGGTATGCTTTCTTGAAATCTCCAATACTCAAAGGCAGAGTTAGACCAAAAAACTTTTCAGCAAAACTCGCAGCCTTAACTAAAGAACCATTGGCATGCATTTGGGCATCCTCCTTTAACGGGTTTTAAAAGGTCTCACAAATTTCCTTTATTATGATTATAACAAATTAGATTATATTTGTCAAGCACAAAGCGAATGAAAATAAAAACAGCCCAGTGATGGGCTTTTGGTACCGAACAATAGCCCCCAGCTCCCCCAACTGAACGCTATCCGAACCTGTCTAAGAAAAATAGAAAAATAGGAAAAATAGGGGAAAATAGGGGAAAAATAGTGTCAACTCTGATTTTTTTTAAATACTTTACCTAGAATTGATTAACTTTAAAAAATAGAGTCGACTCCATTTCTCCCTCTTTTAGACCTCATTTTTAGATTTTTTTGTATAAAAATTTATTCTTTTGAGAACCAGCCCGCTCTTTTCAGTGCTTCTATGGCAATCCTATTGCTTGGACCGTCCCCCCTGGCTACGGAAACACTAACATTTTCCCCAACTGCTTCTGATAATTCAGCGACATCTTTATTGGTAAATCCCGGGCAGAGAAGAATTGAGCAAACACCTTGTTTTTCAACAAATTCTTTAGACACTTCAAGGGCTTGTTCTTGGTTTCTAACCAAGGTTACAAAAAGCTTGTATTTAGATGTTTCAATCACACTTCGATGCTTTTTTGGCTCTGCATCGGGAGTGTGAGCGAGAAAAAGTGCTTTAAATACCATAATTATCACTTCCTATCTATTTTCGTTTTCGTCTCCCTCGTTTTTATTCTCTTTTGGTAATTCTTTGCCAAATCTTTCAAAGGCCCTCAGAATTTCCAAGGGCACGGCAAAAATAATCGTATTTGACTGGTCAGAACTTATATCATTGATTGACTGAAGGGTTCTTAAATGAAGGGCTCCCTTGGCTTCCGATAAGGTTCTGGCAGCTTTAGCCATATTGTTAGCGGCAATAACTTCTCCTTCAGCCCTGATAATTATCGCTCTTTTTTCTCTCTCTGCTTCTGCCTGCTTGCCAATCACTCTTTTCATTTCTTCCGGCAATGTTATATCTTTTAACTCCACATTAATAACTTTAATCCCCCAAGGGTCACTGGCTTTATCAATAATGTCCCTTATGCTTTCTGAAACTCTGTCTCTTTGAGAAAGAAGCCCGTCTAAATCCACCTGACCAACGGCGTTTCGCATTGTTGTTTGGGCTAATTGAGAAATGGCATAGTAAAAATCCTCTACCTCCAAAACCGCCTTATCGGCTTCCCGAACTTTATAATAAATAACGGCATTAACACTAACCGAGATGTTGTCTTTAGTAATTGCCTCTTGATTTGCCACATCCACTGCTTTCACCCTTAAATCTATCTTTCTGTAAGAATAGAAAATCGGCCAAATCAATCTCCAGCCGGGCTTCATTATACCAATATACTTTCCCAATCTAAACTTAACTCCATTTTGATACTGATTAATTTGTCTAATAGAAATTAAAACTATAACAATAATCGCTATTAAAATTGTCCAAATTATACTTGGCATATTTTTTTACCCTGTTAAATACTGTTTTACGGCAATTTTGCCAAAGACAAAATTATTTAACAAGGTGAATTATTAATAATAAATCTCTTTTTGCCCTTTCTTAAATTTTACCACAATTAAAAATCCAAGGCAATCTGCTCGCTGATGAAAAAGGTGAAAAAGGTGTCAGGAACCTTTTTCCGTTCACCCTAAAGATAAAAGGTTCCTGACACCTTTTTCCAGTGAAATATAACCTTCCGCCTATTCCGTTTTGTTGATAAAAACCGTTTGAGTAGGATAGGCAAAGATAATTCCCTCCTTTTCAAATTGCTCCTTAATGGCAAGATTTATTTCCTGCTGGGTGTCCATATACTGGTTATAATCGCTGCTATTTAAATAATAGACTACTTCAAAATTCAAACTGAAATCACCGAAAGCTTTAAAATGAACTCGGTCTATCTCGGCAAGATCAACTTTATCTATAATATCTTTAATCAAAGCAGGTATTTTTTTAATTTTTTCTGTGGGGGTTTCGTAAAGTACGCCAAAAGTAAAAACAATTCTTCTTTTTTCCATTTTTTTGTAGTTGTGCACCCTGGTCTCTGTTAACTCCTTGTTAGAAACCACTAACTCTTCCCCTTGGAGAGTTTGGATTCGGGTAGATTTGATTCCGATTTTCTTTACCACCCCCATATCATTACTAACTATGATAAAATCTCCCACCTGAAAGGGTTTATCAAGATAAATAGAAAAAGAAGAAAAAATATCACCTAAGATATTTTGAAGAGCAAAAGCAATGGCAATTCCCCCAATACCTAAACCGGCAACTAAAGTAGAAATATTATAACCCAAGTTTTGCAAGATGATGATTATAGCCACCAGCCACAAGACAATTTTGGCGATCTTGTTTAAAAGACGAATAACCGAAGGGTCAAATTCTTTCCCTTGCTTTTCTTCCTCCCGTTTTATAAATCTCTCAAAAACATAATTGATTATCCTTTGAAAACCTTTAACCAGATAATAGACAACAGAAATTAAAAATAGATAGTAAATGGCTTTCTCTAAAAGTTCTGGTAATTGGATAAACTGGCAACCTAAGTACAAAGCCAAAAGCAAATAAAGCGGCCAGCCAAGGGAATCAATAACATTTATTATCAAATCATCAAGTTCTGTTCTAGTATGGTCTATTAGAGCTTTCAGTTTCTTGACTATTACATACTTAAAGAACTTCAAAACAATAATAGATAAAACAAAAACTCCAAAAACAATTAGGTATTCCCTCACCGAGTTGTTCCAAAAAGTATAGTTTAAAATTTCACCAAAATCTAATGACATAATATTTTTATATTATATACTAATTTGCTTTTGAAGCACAACCCAATCAGGCAAAGTGAGAGATATAAAATCTCCATCTTTGAATTTCCTCTTGAATTTTTCTATGGTCGGTTGCTTCAACTTTTAAAAGATTTTCAATTAAAGGACTCACGTTATTAATTTAGAATACCTTGTCTAAAATTGATTGGCTTAATAAATTTATTCTACCAAAAAATCGCTCTTTTGGCGATTTTTGATGCGGCTCGGTCTCTCGAACCGAGCACTACCCTGCTCGCTTGGCGGGACAGCTTTCGAACATACGAATGGGAGAAAGCTTGCCCCGTTCCTGATTTGATTATATCACAAGTTAAGCAATTATTGGCACTGGTATAAATTACCCCACCCCGCTACTCACTATTTCTTATGTTTTCTTGACTAAAAAAACTCTTCAAATTTGTTTGATGAGTATAAAAAGATTGTTTTACCTTTACTGCTATAGGTCCTTTTCTGGTCTCAATTGGATCGATTGAGCTGTAATGCTTCCGTCCTCATTTGCCTTTCCGCTAATTGTAACTGAGTTTCCGACTTCAAGGTCATCTGGAGTTCCGTTTACAAATTTGCCAACTTCAGTATTATTTGAGTAAAAGATAATTTTTGAACCGCCGTCCCGAAGTTCTATGGTAATGCTTTGGTCATCTTTTGAAATAACCTCTCCAGTGGCAAAACCAGAATCTGTTCGATCTCCTATTCTTTCGCCAATAAAACCCATACCAGCCACTCCCATTTCTTGAAATCTTTGCTGGCGTTCTTCTGGGGATAAATTACGGAGTTCTTCAAGATCACCCCGTGCAAATCCTTGCGAGGTTTTAGTTTGAGCATACTTCATTCCTCCGTAAAACGCTCCCCCACCGATTACAACAAGCACGATAATAATTGGTAATAATTTTTTCATGTTGATCCTTGTATTATTGAAAACCTTTATTCAATCGCTCGACCAAGCGATTTTTTTATTCGTATCTCAACGCCTCTATTGGATTAAGTGATGCTGCCCGTCTGGCTGGGTAATAACCAAAGCCAATTCCGATAACAGCTGATACGCCAAATGCCAAAAAAATAGAAAACATTGAGACACTTGTGGTAATTCCGCCAAATTTAGCAATTAGCAAAGAAATAACCCAACCAAAGATAACGCCAATCACTCCGCCAATAAAAGTAAGAGTTGTTGCTTCTGAAAGAAACTGCAAGCTGATATCTTTGTTTTTAGCGCCTATGGCTTTACGAAGTCCAATCTCTCGAGTTCGCTCTGTGACCGTTGTCAACATCATATTCATAATGCCAATACCGCCTACTACTAAAGAAATACTAGCAATGGCAGCCAGAAGCACTGTAAAGGTATTAGCGACAGAAGAAGCAGTTTCTACAATATCAGCTTGATTCATTACAGAAAAATCAGCCATTAGAGGATCGGAAATGTTATGCCGAGCCAATAAAAGATTAGTTACTTGCTGCTGAACATTCGCCATATAATTTGAATCTTGGGCTTGCACGCTGATAGTTGAGACATAATCATCGCCAGATAAAAATCTCTGGGCAGTAGTAAGAGGAATAAGAATCATATCATCTTGGCTGCCGAATCCTGTTCCACCCTTTGCTTTAGTAACCCCAATAACCGTAAAATCAATTCTATTAATCCTTACTTTTTGACCGACGGGATTTACATTTTCTCCAAACAAATCATCGCGGGTTGTAGGTCCAAGAACTGCTACCTTTGATAAACTTCTTACATGCTGATCAGAAATAAACGAACCTAACTCTATTTCAACATTTCTTACTTGGCTATAGGAAGCAACCGTGCCGATTACTGAAGTATTGGTGTTTGTTCCTTTGGCTGTGATTTGATACCTATTTGAGATTTCTGGTGCTACCGCTTTTACAAAAGAAACTTGTTCATAAATAGCTTCAGCATCTTCTTGAGTAAGCGTTTGAGCTGAGCCTCTGCCAGAGCGCACTTGCGATCCAGCACCCATCTGAAATCCAGGCATTACCATTATTAAATTTGAACCAATGCTTTCAATGTTTGCTTGAATTTCTCCCTGAGCGCCCTGTCCAATAGAAATCATAGCCACCACTGAACCAATACCAATAATAATACCTAAAATGGTAAGCCCTGATCTGGCTTTGTTCATAGAAATTGCCGAATAAGTTTCTTGGAATAGATCAGATATAATCATACTTTTTTATGATTAATTAAACGCTGACGCTGGTTTTTATTATCCTCAACTATAGCGCCATCAATAATATGGATAATTCGGTTGGCATGCTCGGCAACATAACGTTCATGGGTAATAAGCACAATAGTTCGCTTCTGTTCAGAGTTAAGCTTCTGAAATGTTTCCAAAACAATTTTACCTGTTTTTGTATCGAGGTTACCTGTGGGTTCGTCAGCCAAAATTAAAGAAGGATTATTAACAAGAGCTCGAGCAATAGCAACTCTTTGCGTTTGCCCGCCAGAGAGCTGATTAGAGAGGTGATGAAAATGAGATTCTTCAAAGCCTGCATTCAAAAGAGATTCCCTTACCAACTTCTCTCGTTCCTCTCGTCTAATGCCAACATAAACAAGCGGCAAGACAACATTACGAAGCACTGTAGTTCGAGGCAATAAATTAAATGATTGGAAAACAAATCCAATTTTATTTTTTCTAATATCTGCTAACTCATCATCAGAAAGCTGCGAAATATCCTGACTTGCTAAAAAATAATTTCCATAAGTGGGGGTGTCCAAACATCCTAAAATATGCATTAAGGTGGACTTACCAGAACCAGAAGGACCCATAATAGCTACAAACTCACCCTCTTTAATGGTAAAAGAAACGCCTTTGAGCGCCTTAGTTTCTACATTACCGCTCTTATAAATTTTAGTTATATTTTGAACTTCAATCATATACTTAACGCATCATTCTAAACATTTGTCCCTGCATTTGACTGCTACCACCGAATCCTGAATTTTGTTGCGTTTGGCTTTGATTACTGGAAGAAACCATTTGAGTAATCACAATATCACCTTCTTTAAGACCATCAATAATTTCTGTCATCGTATCATTAGATAAACCGACTTGAACCTGCTGTGTTCTTAGGTTAGATGTGGGTATGATAACGCCAGAAATATTTGCTGCAGCTAAGTTAGACTCTATGGTTGTTGTGTCCGCTACTTGCACATACGCTGTATCACCCTGTTGTTTTATCGCCGAATTGGACACCATCAGAACGTCTTGTTTAGTATCGGTAATAATTGCGACAGAAAGACTCATCCCTGATTTTAATCGCTCATCCTGCGTATCAAGGGCAATCTTAACATCGTAGGTTACCACACCTTGAGTTATAGATCCGAGAGAATCAATTTCAATAACTTTACCCGTAAGAGTCAACTCATCTATGGCATCAAAAGTAAAAGTGGCAAGCTGTCCTAATTCGACTCTCGCGATATCCACTTCGTTAAGAGTTATATTTGCCAAATAGTCTTTGCTGACAATGGTTATAAATGAAGAACCCCCTGCCCCTCCATTAGATAAAGTTTGTTCTCCTGCTTTTTCTCCTACTTTTTGATTGATTTCCACTACTACTCCATTTATAGGAGAAACAAGAAGCGCACTAGCGAGTTTGTCCTCCGCCTCCGACAGATCAAGCCGTGCCTTAGCAACTTGAGCCTCAAGAGAAGTCACGCTGTTTTCGTCAGCGCCTCGTTTAACGTCTTCCAGCTTCTCTTGGGCTTCCAAATACGCAACTTCCGCTTTGCTGACTTCATTTTGGGCTTTGGCAATTTCCAATTCATTAGGTGATTCATTGTTTACGAGATCGTCATAGAGTTCTTCTGCTTCCTCCCAATCAGCAAGGGCTTCACTTACTCCTATCTCTATGCTTTTTAATTCTGCCTGCGTATAGCCTTTTTGCTTTTTATCGAGCTCATCTTGAGCCTCAAGATATTTTATTTCAAGTTCATTCCTTTTAATCCTCGCGTCCTCGATATCCTGTTGATCAGAAGGAGGGTTGGATCGGATATTATTGTATTCGTCAACAGCGTTCTGCCAAGCGGTGTAAGCCGATTCCCTTTGGGCTTGAGCAAGCTGATATTCCGCCTGCTTTACTGAATTGTCGGGATCTTCATTTAGCTCAGCCAGTTTCAAAGCTTCGTAAGCCAAGGCTTCCTGATATGCGGCGTATTTCTCGTCCATTTTGTTTTGTGCCGCTTGAATTTCCGCTTGAGTCGGCGTAGGATCGTTTATTAAGTCAATGTATTCTTGATTGGCTCTGTTGTAAGTAGCCAGAGCTTTATCATAGGCAATTTGAGCTTTTTTGATCTCAAGTTCACCATAACCGTTTTGCATATCTTCATACTCTTCCTTAAGGTCCAAATAACGTAATTCCAGTTCGTCCATTTTATTTTTTGCGTCATCGAGTTCTCTCTGCTCTGGTGGATCATTGGCGATGAACTCTTCATAATCCTGCTTGGCTTCTTCCAGATTTAGACGGGCTATTTCTACAGCTGTTCCCAAAGAGCGCAACTCGGCTGCAGTAGCTTCACTCAGAAGTTCCGCAAGCTGCTCGTCTTTGTCGGCAAGATTTACTTTAGCTAAAGCAACCTGCAACTGTAGTTCAGTGCTGTCAACTCGAGATAACCAATCTCCTTTCTCCACTTCCTCGCCTTCTTCCACATAAATGTTGGTTATTCTTCCATTACTGTCAAAATCAAGACCGACTTCCTCTGCCAGGCTAATTGTGCCACCACCGCTTATAGAAGTGATAATCGTGCCTCTTTCAACTGCTGCTGTAACATATCGTGTAGCACCGTCATCTTTGGTTAATCCTTGATAACCAAAATAGCCACCAACAATAATCAATATCAGGCTTATTCCTATTATTAGTTTTTTCCGAAAAATCTGTTTGAATAGCTTAACCAATATACTCATATTATTAAGGATTAAAGCAATGGAAATTGAGAACCTTTGTAGGGCATAGGTGAACCTTTTAATTCTCCATTAAAAACGCGTATCAGCTTAGCTTCGATTTGTCCTTCTTCATTTGGTGAGCCAATAATGACCACGCCATTACCAACCCCCAAGCTATCTTTTACGGTCTCCATCCCTCTTTTGATTACCGTATCTTCGGTGATTATAACTATTTTCTCTACATCGCCACGACCTTTAATGACAAAACCATTATCTTTAAGCTCAATAATTTCGCCAAACGCACCATGACCTTCAATAAATTCTCCAGGCATAGGGGGCATTTTTTGCCAATCGCCAAAAAATCCTCCCCGAGGTCCAGCAAAGTTCTTATGATAGCTTTCTGCCCAGCGATAAGAAAACTTTGCCTTCATTCCGCCAACAACCATACCTGCACCGAATATCAAAACAACAACTGCAAAACCAACCAAAGCAATAACGACCCACTTAAGAGTATCGTGGTTTATTTTTTTATTATATTGTTTTTCTTCATTCATATATTTTTATTAAAATTAGATTAATAATTATTTATTAAACAAAACCCTGCATTAAATAGCCAAGTAGTAATCTCTTTCTGTGTAGAAACAATCTAAGTGTAAAAACAGATACAGCCAGACTCAGCAAAAAAACCATTATGCTTCTAATTGGTAATGACTCAATAATAGCTAAGCTAAAATCTTGCCAGAGAGCAAAAAATGTCCCCAAATCGCTGATTGCGGTGGAGATAAAATAAGAAATCCCTGAACTTTCTACTTGATTGACAAGCATCGTCCCAGAAAGAGGAGTGGCAACTAAGGAAACTAATAAGAGAGATAAAAAACCAAACAGTAATCTCTTAGTATGCCGTAGTTCCTGTTCTCGCTTAATTGCAAGAATTATCCGATCAAAAAGACCCACAGGCGGTTCTTTGGGTTCAAGATTGGTAAAAAGTTTCTCGTAGTCTTTACGCATATCTCTATTTACTAATACGAAAAAAGGATGCATTTTGGTGCATCCTTTTTTGTTGGTCTTTGAAATAAATTTAGGAGTTGGTGAAGAGTTTTCTAAGTAAAATAAGAGCTCGCCTATGCCTGCTTTTAATAGTATTCAAAGGCTCTCCCAGAACTTCAGCAATTTCTCTAAAAGTAAAATGATCATTATATCGAAGGAATAAGACCATGCGGTTTTTTGGAATCAATTGATTCATCACCGCATTAAGTGTTTCCGTGATGCCAATTCGTTCAAGAATCTCGTTAGGAAGGGGGGCGGGATTCGCAAGAGTCTCTATAAGTATGTTTTCTCCCTCTTCATTCTCGAAATTAGAAAAAGGTATGGCTTTTTTCTTCCTGAGCCAGTCAATGGAAGTATTTTTGGCAATACTAAAAATCCAGGTTTTGAAGTTTTTGTTTTGGTCAAATTTTTTCAAGTTCCGCCATACCTTCACAAAAACTTCCTGCGTTATATCTTCGGCTTCCTGTTCATCGCCAACATAGCGATAAACAAAGCTATAAATCGGCTTGAGATAGCTCTTTATCAAAGCCTCAAATGCTCCCTCATCACCTGCGAGATAATCAATTATAAGTTGTTTATCTGAACGATTCATACTTTATGTAAAATAGCAGATATTTATAAAAAAGTCCATTGTATTATCTTATTTTACCCTACCCTTTAACTCACTATTTTTCAAGTTTTCTTTCTCAAATAATCGGAAAGCATTCCCAATAATTCTGCGGCAAATCCAACCATTATTCCTGATATAGCTCCTTTTCCTACGATATACCAATTAAATCCAGAAAATAGGGCGATTATAAAACCAATTATTGCTCCAGCAGTTAACCCGCCCCAAAGAGCATTCCGTCCACGCCTAAAATATACGGCTAATAAAATGATTGAAATAATGCCAAGTATTATCCAAATGTTGTTAGTCATAATTATTATTGGTCTCGCCCGACACTTCGGGTAAGGTTCAGCGATTTAAGACTTTATCAATTGATTTATCAAGTTCTTTTAGTTCGTGTTGGTGTTTCGCCTTAAAGGAAGTGGAAACTTGGATGTGCGAAATAATGCTTTTTTGTAAATCCGAATGTCTTTTCGGATTTGGTATTTGGACTTCTTTTATCACATTAAACGAAACGGCGTCTCTAATACTACCAGTAGCCAATAACTCTAAATAAAGGCGATAGAAATTATTGCGAAGAATAGAAATAATGTATTGTGGTTCAATTTCTTTCTTCTTTCCATTTTTTACTCTCATAACAACATAGGCGGGACTAACAAGCATCCCATCTAATTCTTTCGGGACGACTCCTATTGAACCAACATTGATACGATAAGGGTTGTATGCAATGTCTCCAGCCCGAACCACTTTATATTTCTGATTGATGTCCTCGCCCAATCTTTCCTCATTAAAAAGCACTAAACCCTCGTTAATAACAGATAGTATTGGATAATACTTTGATGGTTCTTCACGGGGGTCAATCTTATCTTTAACCTCGTCAACAAAATTACCAAGTTTTACTCTTTCAAACTTCCTTCGTTCCAACTCTCGTCTAAACCAGTAATATCTGGCATCGAATCTGTCTTCTAACGAGCCCGAATCAACCACAAAAGACAAGTCTTCGCTGACATTCTTCCCGCTTAAAAATTGTTCCCAGCCCAAGAGAACCTTATCTAAATCAGTTTTTTCGCCTTCTTTTATTGTCGGCTTACCATTAGGCTCATATCCAATATCTTTCACAACTCCCATAAAGATTTTGTGAGAGCGTTTAACTCCGCCCTTTTTCTTTTTTAGAAACAACAAACTGGTATTGATTGTAGGAACTCCGCTCGGAGTAAAGGTATGTGCTGGCAACGAAACAACCCCGACTATCTGGGCGTTTTCTAAAATAAACTCTCGCACATATCCCATTGATGGATTTCCTAAAACTCCGTCTGGTAAAACTATCCCCATTCTTCCCCCTTCTTTTAAGTAATCTAAACATCTCTCAATAAATAAAACTTCTGTTCTTTGTTGTTTTCTGCCGTTGGTTTTAGAGCCCAGAAAATAATCTGCTAAATAACGATGCTCTTTTTCTGACACACTTGCACCAAAGGGCGGATTGGTAAGCAACAAAGTGTATTTACCCAATTTAATATCTCGGCGGGGATTAAACTTTGATACCACATCAAGAGAATCATTATTTTCTATATTGGAATGACCATCCTCGTGGATAATCATATTCATCATTGCTATTCTCGATAGCTGACTATTTACTTCTACCCCATAAAGATTATAAAGAGCAAAATCACTCCACTGGCGTTTTGCATTATCTGGTTCAAACTTCGCTTCAATTTCTTTCCTGACTTTATCTAAAATATAAAGAAGAAAACCACCGCTTCCGCACGCTGGGTCAATAACCACATCGTCAACGACTGGCTTCATAAAATCTACCATAAACCTAACGACTTCTCGTGGGGTAAAATACTGACCCATTTCGCCTCTAAATATCTTTTTAAGAAATGTCTCAAAAGCCCTACCCTTAGAATCCAGCTCGGTTCTTGAAAGAGAAATACCCTGTAATTTTTCTACCACGCTATAAAGCACTTCATCGCTTAACCTCAATGGTGCTTCGAAAACATCGGGGTCTCTTTGTTGAGCTTTTTGGTAAATGCCACGAACCCTATCCGCTACCTCTTTTGCTGTTTCGTGAGTTCCGACTTGAAAATTATAATAATCGCCGATAGGCGTAAGCGTTCGTTCGTCTTTATCTTTACAAAACATTAACTTGCTCATTTCATCAAAAGCCTCTGCTGGGTTCATCTTGCCGCCCTGCCAGATAATGTCGTGGCACTGCTGAAGACGAGATTGAAGTTCATACAAATTAGCTGGTTTCAAATCCCATTCAGGGTCGGCTTTTTTGAACTTAAACTTTACAACTTTCCCATAGCGAATAGGAATGTCAGAGATAATGTTTTTATCTCGCTCCTGCGGGTCAAAACCAGCTACATCAAAGGCAACCTCAATACTTCCCGCTACCATCATCGCATAGGGGGCTCTTAAAGAGTTTGCGTTCCCGAACGCCTGCTCAATCGCTTGGGAGATTGCTGACTGCGGTATGCCTTCTTTTTTACACTCCACGACAATATAGGGACGCTTTCTGGCATCGTCTTCATAAATTACAATGTCGGCAGAATCCGATGGGGTGCGTCTTGGCACAACCACTTCTAAATCAATGCGATTTTCTGGATATTTGTATTTATCAATTAGTTTTACATAAAAAGACGCCCGCACGATTTCTTCGGGGTCTTGAAAATTATAAGACTTGCCTGTTTTGAGGTAAGTTATTCTGCCATCTTTAATAGAAAGCAGTTTGTTCTTTTCGCCAAGTGCAATGAGATGCTGAAAGGCGTCAAAAGAATCTTTATGATTTTGATTCTCATTCTTATTTTTAGGCATAGGTGAACGCTATGTTTCGGCTATCTTCAAAACAAAAAGGGACAGCCAAGCTGTTCACCCACAACGGTTCGTCCCGAAGGAGTCCCCAATTATGGAACTTGACTGCCCCTTCCTACCCACAATTGGGTAAAGAGACAGTTCTCCTTCGGAAAAAATCCGTTGTAGGTGAACAATTTTATAGTATCTCATTTTTCTAAAAAAATAAAGTGTTTTAACTTGAAAAATAACCAAAAATAAGATAAAATAAGTATAAAATGAGTATGAAAAATGAAAATGTGAAATCAAAAATCAAAAAAGAGCAACTGCTTTCAGAACAGACATTTATCAATTATTGCGGTTATGACGAAGCCAACATTCACGGGGGAAGGACAAGCAGGTTAGATATTGACCAAAAATTTATTAAAGCGGCTGAAAAAGATGGTTTTATAAAACCTTTATTGAAATCAAAGGAATCAGTTAAGCAAAAGGACGGGGATGAAAAGTTGGAAATGGTTAATTATTATAGCCCTTTTCAAATTTATCTTGTTTTGGAATTATCGAAAAATATAATTGATGAGAATGGCTATCTACGAAGTCCTTCTAACCTTGAGTGGCAAAAAGAAAAAAACTTCAGATGGGTTAACTGGGGCGGGGGTATGTCCCTAACAATAGATAAGAAAAGGAGATGGGAACGCAACCCGAAGTTTGCGTCTGAAAATCTCCCCTTATTCTGTGATTATTTTCATCGTTTTCTTGCGTTTATACACACTTTTGAATTAAAAACAGACTATATCAGAGAAATTGAAGAACGCAGGCATTTCTCAAAATTGCCATCAGTTTCTTATAACTTTGAATCTCTTAAGGACGGGGGCTTAAAATTGCTTAAAAATCATAAATTGGACATAAAAACTCTTAATCTACTTAGAAAGGAAGTGGCACAACTTGCGACAATGATTGACCCGCTCGAACATTGGTATTACTACATCAAACGACATACTCAATTTAGAAAAGACCTACTTAAGGGCGATGCGGCGTTGGCACAAGAACTCTATCGAATCTATGATTTAATAACAATAATTGTAGAGACAATGACTGGAGAAAAATCAGAACCGCTATCTGATTTTTTATATCCAGATATCACCCCCTTCTTAATACAGAAGGTAAATTATCAAAGTGGAGAAGATGTAAAAGCTCTACAATTTGCTATCCAGCAATTCAAAGAATGGAAAAAGAAAAAAGAAAATAAGCGTTTTGCCACCAAAGAAATAATGAAAAAATTGAATGCAGTTGAGAAAAAAATAAAAGGCTACGAACAACGATATGGCGATAGAAGTTATGCTGGTAGCGTAAGGACAATAGAAGCTGAAGAAAATATAAAACTTGATGATTTAGATGAAGAAACCAAAAAAGATGTTAAAGACACGCTCAAACAAATGAAAGAACAAAAAATGAAGGTTGAGTTAGGACAAGAAATTTCTCAAGCTATAGAACATAGACTCTCTGAATTAAGGCGTGAATTAGATGGCATCTTCTATGATGTTGGCGGAAAACTTCGGGACAGAGAAAATGAGTGGTGGCAAAAAGAACGAAATTTCCATAACATCTTCTGGATGGCTAACCGAGAGAAACTTGCAAAACTTCCAAGAGAAGAACAATTAAAATTATCCAGAAAAGAATCTGATAAAATTGTCAGGAAGGCGAAGGAGTGGGGACGGCGAGGAGAAGAATTTGCTAATTCCGTCTCAAGATATGCTGACCTTGTTTTTTGTAAGGTTTGTAGAAAAAATCCGATTCAACTCCATATTGAAAATAACAACTTGAATATGTGGGAAGTTTCTCGCTCGGTAATCTGTGATGAGTGTATACGGACTAAAAAACTTGAGGAAATGGAATCGGGGGAATGGAAGTGTTCGTGCGGTAAAATTTTATACAAGTTTGTGCATAATAATATCATCGCTCTTAGAACACAAAATAAAGTAGATATTAAGCTCGAAATCGCATATGGAAAAAGTCTATTAGAGGCTACTTGCCCTGAATGCGGCAGAAAAAACCAACGAAGAATAGACTGGGGATGGATGCCGTAATCCCTTTGTCGTCTATTGTTATAGAGAGAATGTTGACAGCGGAAAATCAGTTTGCTAAAATTAAATTAGCTAAAATAAATAACCAGTTAGTTAAGGGCTAACCCAAGTAGCGATAAAAAGGGCTACTAATGAATATCCAGTAATCATACTGGGTGTCTGTTAGTAGCTTTTTTTGTTGCTAATCACTCATATGATTACTGAGAATAAGTAATTGTATGAGAATGCGTTTATTTAATTCAAAATACCAAGATGACATTCTTGGAAAAGCTAAAACATATAATATCCCAAATATGGAATGGCAAGATGTTGCCCAAGAGTTAGATATAGCTCTCTGGCAAAACTTAGGTAAATTTCAGGGTCGCAATAACGCCAGCGAGCGGACTTTTGCGATGAAAGTAATGCGGAATAAAATCATTGACTTGGCTAAATCCGCAAACCGAAAGAAAAGATTGATTGACAGCTACCATCTTTCGCTCGATGAGCTGATGGAGCGAGAGTTCGCCAGCAGTTATTAAGGATTTGTCGTCTATTGTATTAGAAGGATAAATTAAAAAATTAAAGGTAGCTAAGGGCTACCCCAGATAGCAATAAAAAGGGCTATCAATACTACTCTGCGATTTTTTCGTGGGGTGTTATTGATAGTCCTTTTTTTCATTAACGCCCAGTCGCAGAGACTGGGCGTTTTTATTATGGCTAAAACAAAAACAACCAAACAAGATGGCAGATACTTCCGCATTTCAAGTTTTTATGTGGCGGCTTTCTTATTCGCCAAAGGATTGGAGCTGGTGAATGTAGATAAAATCACCGACCCAAAAAGAGCACAGTTTGTTTTTAGAGATTCACCAGAACGAGAAATTTTAGTAAAAAGCTACAACTTTGCTAAAGAAGACTCGCCAGAAGCGATGATAGATGCCCGTAAGTTTGTAATGGCAATAAAAATGCTAAAAGACAAACTTTATCAAGATAAGTTTTAATTATGGTCAGCCAACAGCTTATTGAAGAACTAAAAATAATCATCAAAGAAGATTATGGAAAAGACTTAGAAATAAAAGAGGTTTCCCAAATTGCAAATAATTTAGTGGGCTATTTTAACCTGTTGGCGAAAATTTACCATCAAATGAAAACTCACAATAATGAGGATAACGAAAACACAAACAACTGAAGAATTTGATTGGGAGTTTTGGAATTGTATTTGGGATTTAGAAAAGGAATGGAAGGCTTCCCTGCCGAGATTTACTGACAAGGAATTGCTGGAGATATTTCCAGAAGCAAAACAGATTATTCCAGAAAAAATAAAAGAATGGGAACGAAAAAGGGCTGAGTTTTCGGACACCATAAAAAAGAAGCTAACGCTAATCAAATACAAAATCACAGATGAATTTTCCCAGTGGTTCTGGCGGGAGTGGGTCAAGGTCAATGAGGGTCAGGAGCTTCTAAAAGTTGATGGACATATAGCACGGCTCAAAAGATTGTTTGCTGTGGCACGGGGGTGGGGGTCAAAAGGCAGAATTACTGAAGAAAAGATACAACAAGCCCTACACACACCAATTGAAAATATCGCTAATCAACATCTTAAACTTTACAAAAGTGGCAGAGCATTAGTCGGACTTTGCCCCTTTCATCCTGAAAAACGCCCATCGTTCTTCATTTATCCAGAAACAAATAGTTGCTGGTGCTACGGGTGCAATCAGGGCGGAGATATTATTAACTTCGTGAGATTGCTTCACGGCTATTCCTTTAAGGAAGCAGTAAACTATCTCATTGGAGAAAAATGAATATGAGCATAGATAATCACAAAGACCAAATTTTAGAACAAAAAGTCCAAGAAATTGAAAAAACTATCCCAGAAAAAATAGATACATCTCAATTTAAGTTAATTTCTTCTCAAGAGCTGATTGAAATACTTGGACTAACAATCAAAAAAGATGAGGAGAATAAACTAATAACCTTTTTATGCGAACTCTCGGCTTACACTGAAGATTCGCAGTTCAACATTAGCTTCAATGCTCCATCCTCAACTGGAAAATCCTATATCCCGACAGAGATTGCTCGATTATTCCCAGAAGAAGATGTAATTGAGATTGGCTATTGCTCCCCAACTGCTTTCTTCCACGATATTGGGGAGTATCAAAAAGAAAAAAATGGATACATAGTTGACTTGTCCAGAAAGGTTTTAATCTTTCTTGACCAGCCCCACACCCAGCTTTTGGAACGGCTAAGACCTTTGCTCTCCCACGATAAAAAGGAAATCAGTTTGAAAATTACAGACAAGACTCAGAAATACGGGCTCAAAACCAAAAATGTTTTATTAAAAGGTTATCCTGCGGTAATTTTCTGCACAGCTGGTCTAAAAATTGATGAACAGGAAGCGACACGATTTCTGCTTTTAAGCCCAGAGACAAACCAAGAAAAAATCAGAGAAGCAATCCACGAAAAAATCAAAAAAGAAACTGACGCTGACACCTACCAAAAATGGCTGGATAGCAAACCAGAAAGGAAAATCTTAAAAGAGAGAATAAAAGCAATAAACCAAGAAAATATCAGAGAGATAAAAATAGCTTCGCCAGAGAAAATTGAAGAAAGATTCTTTAAGAAAAACAAAATGCTCAAGCCCAGACACTCAAGAGATATAGGACGGCTTATCTCGCTAATTAAATCATTCGCTTTGCTTAATTTATGGTTTAGGGAACGGAATGGTTCAGCCATCATAGCGAACGATGAAGACATTGAAGGGGCTTTCAAAATTTGGGACGCCATCTCTGAAAGCCAAGAACTTAACCTACCGCCCTATATTTACCACCTCTATCACGAAGTTATCTTAACTGCTTGGAATGACAAAAATAAAAACAGGGCTGAAGACTTTGAAGAAATAACTGGAGAACTGGGCTTAACCCGCCAAGATATAATTCAAAAACATTATCAGGTTTATGGACGATTTATAGCCGACTGGCAATTACGACAGCAAATCATTCCAATGCTGGAAACTGCGGGTCTAATAATGCAGGAGCAAGACCCGTCAGATAAGCGAAAAATGTTAATTTACCCTACCGCCTCGTTCACTATCTCTAAAGGACAAAACAATAGTGAGTTGAAGGGTGGGGTAAATAAAATATGACTACAGAAAAACAAGTAAAAGCCAATAGAGAAAATGCCAAAAAGGGCGGAGTGAAAACGCCCGAAGGTAAAGCTATTGTCCGATATAACGCCCTAAAACACGGATTGCTGAGCAAAGAGGTATTATTGGGCAATGAGGAAGAAAAAGACCTTGTGGGGCTTTGTAGGCGATTAAAAACCGAATTAAAACCAGCTTCAGAGATTGAGCAAGTTCTGGTTGATAGAATTATAGCCAATTTCTGGAGATTAAGGCGAGCTATGCGAGTAGAACGAGAAATGATAGAGGATGACTGCAAAGATGAAGATTGGAAAGGAAATATCAAACAAAAAACTCTTGGAGAAGCATTTAGTTATGATTTTACGAATGCTGACACTTATGGAAAACTTATCCGCTACGAAACCAGTATCGAAAGAGGTATTTATAAGGCTTTGCACGAATTACAAAGAATTCAATCAGCCCGCAGAGGAGAAAAACCCCCTGCCCCGTTAGCTGTAGATGTGGATATTTCAACTGATAAATAAAATGGGTTTGTTCCGTAAAAGAGTTAGGTTTTGTTAGGTTTTCAAAAATTACCAAAAAGTGCTTATTTTAAGCTAAAATGAAGTGTCTAAACACTTAAAATATGGTTATAAATGTTTAATGATTTCGGTAATTTTTTGGAAAAAATTTTATGGGAAGATGGAGTTTTTCAAGTAAACAAGAAGCTGATTATCTTAAAAAGGTAGAAATGTGGTGGCTCAAGAAATACGGCTATCTTAATGGTTGGAAATCTGGCGGGATTGAATGGAAAAGTGGATTTTCAGACGAGAAAAGTAGTATAGGAATTGAGGTCTGCACAATAGAGAATTATATCCGCTTTTTCTATACTCAAACAGAACAAAACGGCGAGAAAAAGAATTTTGATTATAAGGTGCAACTAACTACCACTCCTTGTAATTACGGCGGGGTAAGATACTGGTTTATATGCCCGCTTGTAAAGAATGGTCAACCCTGCCATAGACGGGTAGGAGTGCTTTATAAAGCAGGAGATTACTTCGGCTGTCGGCATTGCTATGACCTGACCTACAGCTCCAAAAATGAGAATCGTAGATATAAAAGCTATCCTTTATTCTTCTGGCTTAAAAGCTGGAAAAAAATTGAGGAATTGGAAGAAAAGATAAAAAGACCATATTATAGAGGTAAGCCCACACGCACACAAAGAAGATTGGAAAAAATTGAAAACCGAATGATACCTTACCTTGACTTGGTAAAGAAAGATGGATTATAATGAAAATGTAGCCCAATGTTGCAAATCCACCCGTGAGATTTTTAATGGCTTCCGCCTTTGAAGGGGCGGTCTGCCAGAAGCCAACCCTCACGGGAAAGCAACTGGGCTACCAGACCGTCCCTTTGAGTTATATGAAAAATCTTACAAAAGCAGTAATATACTGCCGTGTGTCATCAAGAGAACAGGAAGAAACTGGTTATTCTCTCCCAGCTCAAGAGAAGTTTTTGAGGGATTATGCCCAAAAGAATGGCTTTGGAGTTGCTAAAGTTTTTGCGGTATCAGAATCAGCTGGCGGGAAAGTGAGACGAAAAATCTTTAACGAGATGATGGATTACATAAGGAAAAACAAGATTGCGATTGTTATTGTAGAAACCACTGACCGCTTAACAAGAAACTTCGCCGATGTGCCAATAATTGACGCTTGGGTTCTGGAAAACGAAACTCATCAAATTCATTTAGCCAAAGAAGGATGTATATTGCACAAAAACTCTAAGTCGCACGAATGGTTTATGTGGCGAGTTAAAGTGGCTACTGCCGAATACTATGTAAGACTGCTTTCTGAGAATGTGAAAAAAGGACAGAAAGAAAAACTTGCACAAGGATGGCTACCAACTAGACCGCCTCTTGGATATAAAACAATCGGCGAAAAAGGACATAAAACCCATATCATAGATGAGGCGAAAGCTCCAATGGTTAGAAAAATGTTTGAGTTATATTCCACTGGCAATTACTCGCTTAACGCTTTGGTAAAAGTTATGTATCAAGAAGGATTAAGGAATGAGAATAATAGAATTGTTGGCAGAAGCAGAATACACGAGTTGCTTTCTGACCCGTTTTATTACGGCGAGAACCGATGGAAAGGAGAGATTTCCGCTGGACAGCAAGAAATCCTAATCTCTAAGGAGTTATTTGATAAGGTGCAGGAGAAACTTACCCGAAAAATTAACAGTCCTCAATATAAAAAACATTTGCCAGTGTTTAAGGCAAAGATTAAATGCGAGGAATGCGGCGGAACTATAACTTGGGAAATTCAACGAGGTCATTGGTATGGACATTGCAATCATTACAAAAATTGCTCCCAGAAAACTTGGTTAAGACAAGAAAAAGCAGAAGAACAACTATTCCCGCTTTTTGACAAAGTAGCACCTAAAAACGAAAGGATTATAAAGTGGCTGGAAAAGGCATTAAAAGAAAGCCATACTGGCGAAATTGATTATAACACCAAACAAAGGGAAGAACTTAACAGAATAATCAAAATGGCTGACGAAAGAATGGAAAAAGCATACCGAGATAAATTGGATAGCAAAGCTCCTGCAATTCTTTGCGAAAAAATAATAGCTGATTCTGATAAAGAGAAAAAAGATGCCTTAGAATCTCTAAATAAATTAGGCGAGACCAGAATAAAGTATTACGAAGCTGGCTACGCTATCCACGAGCTCGCTCTGCACGCCAAAGAGATATACCAAAGCGTAAAAGCCAAGACAGAAGACAAAAGACTGCTTTTGAGCCAAGTATTTTCGAACTTAAGCCTAAATGAAGGAAATATAAAGCCAAATTACACTCTGGCGTTCGAATTTCTATCAAAATGGATGCCTTTAGTGAATAATACTTTCGAACAGCCAAAAATAGGGCAAAATAAACGGAAAACGGACGATTTGGCGTCCGTTTGTCCTGAAATGCTCCGGCGGCAGGATTCGAACCCCTCTCGGTCGCCCTAGTGCTATGGGCGGTTCAGTCACTTGAACTAACCACAGCATCACTTCCCTTAGTAGACAATGTTTGTTTAGTAGAGTCTTCGGTATAGAAAAATCTTTTATAATTCCATATAGCGTTTACTTTTCAAAAAATTGAAATTATTCTCCAAGCTAAACCAGCAAATAAAAGACCATAAACTATTGATGATGCTGTTAAAGCTATTGCTTTTTTAATTCCGAATTCTTTAATAAGCATTCCCAAAGCAATTATGCATGGGATTCCGATTGTAGAAACTACACCAAATGTATAAATTTGGAGAGAAGTCAGAGTTAAAGATATTTTACTGCCCAAAACTGATAAAAGCATCGCTCCAGTTAAATCTTTTTGCAAAAATCCAAATGCCAAAGGGATAACAATCACAGCAGGCAATCCTAGCCAAGTAGTGATTGGCGAAAGAGGTTCTACTACAATGTTGGTAAGACCTAATATATCCAAAATTCCATAAGCTATTCCTCCAATTACCAATAGAGGCATAACTATATATACAAAATCTTTCATTCTAACCCAGCTTTTAGCAAGAACATTTTTAACCAAAGGCTTTCTATAAGGGGGTAATTCTAAAAGTAAAGGTTCACTTTTTATATGAATAACTTTTTTTATCCCAAAAGCCCAGATCAAACCAGCAATTAATAAAGTAGCAAAAACAGAAAAAGCCAGCTTTATGCCTCCATAAAATCCAACTATCCCCATTATTATAGCAATTCTTGAGGAACAAGGTACAAAAGCAAATAAAGAAGCAGTATGAAATTGCTCTTTTTTAGATGACAAGACCCTGGTAGCTCTAGTTGCTGGTGCAGTACAACCAAAGCCTAATGCTAAAGGAATAAATGATTTTCCGGGTAAACCTAATTTTTTAAGAAATCTTTCTGCATTAACAATAAATCTTGAAAGAAGCCCTATATCCTCTAACAAACCTAAAAGCAAATAAAACAAGAAAACATAAGGCAGGGCAATGGAAACACCTGCTACAAGTCCGGTTAAACCTTGAACTAATATCATAGCAATAAGAGAGTGTTCCGCTATGCCAAAAGAAGATAAAAAGCTTTCTGTCAATCCCATAAGAATGCCTTGTATTGAATTGCCAAGATATAACAATGCCCCAAAGATAGCAAGAAGAAATAAAATAGTAGTAAACGGGCCCCAAGTTTTATGTAAGAGAATTTGGTCAATTTTCTCTTCAAATTTTTTTTCTTTTTCTACAGGAACTATTTGAGTAACTTTTTCTGCTATAAATGAGGCTGTGCCATATCTGGTTATGGATATATCCTCTGCAACTTTTGGATGGTCTTTTAAGCTTTTTTTAGCATCCCCAATTACTTTCTCGTCCTTCAAATATTTATAAAAATCTTCATCTCCCTCCAAAACCCTTAGCGCTATAAACCTCTTTGGTATAGAAGTTTCTTTTATCTGTGATGATATTTTATTTATTGCTCCTTCTATATGGTCATCATACTCAACTTCAAAACCTCGTCTTGTCGCCTTTTTAATTCTTAATATTGCATCCACAAGTTTATCTATCCCTGTCTTGATTAGAGGATTTATAAGGACAACTGGAACACCAAGCAATTTTTCTAATTTTTTACAATTAATTTTTATTCCCCTCTTTTTAGCATCTTCTACAAAATTTAAAGCTAAAACAGTAGGTACCCGAGCCTCTAATATTTGCAAAACCATATAAAAACTTCTTTCAAGAGAAGTTACGTCAACAATTGTTATCGCTCCATCTTTATCTCCTTCAAATAAAGCTTTTTCAGTAACTTTTTCTTCTTCACTTCTATCAGAAATAGAGTATATCCCCGGAGTATCTACAAACTCAATTTCTGTATTATTAATTTTCTTTTTGGCTTTAGTTACCTCAACAGTGGTTCCAGGATAATTGGATACTGTAACTCTCGGACCAACTAATATATTAAGTAATGAAGATTTTCCTACGTTTGGCTGGCCAATTAAAAGTATTTTAAGATTTTTCATATTCTAGTACTTTGATTTCTTTTGCTATATCTTTATCCAAAATAAATTTTTTATTTTTTATTTTAATAATAACACCGTTCGGGACTCTATTTATTATTCTTATTCTTCCTCCTGGATATATCCCCATACTAATCAACCTCTCAAATAACCCAATACTAGAATTGATATCGGTGATTAAACCTTCTTCTTTTTTGAACTTTGTTAAAGAAATTCCTTTCTCTTTAAAAGTAGACAGTTTTTTGATGACATCAACAACTTCTGTAGAGATATAATGCTCAAGGATATTAGTTGCTTTAATTGCTTCTCTTCCGCTCATTCTTTTTTTAAAATATTCTTCAAGAATAAAGTGTTTTTTAATAATATCCTTTGCTCTATTTTGCCCTCTTTTTGTTAGTTGGATATATTGTCTCCCATATTTTTTCTCTAAAGAAAGTTTTATTAAATCTTCTTTTTCAAGTTCGTTTACGGACTTAGACACAAAAAATTGAGAAACACTAATTTCTAGCTTCATAAATTTTAAAGGAATTTTTTTATTCTTCCTACCTAAAACTTCTAATATATCCTCTTTTACTATTCTTAAAACCTCAGGCCC
>Ga0315547_1000433_pt1 | contig 42786 bp, 33 predicted proteins | sample SalMarSW160240MG_2_FD_202542 | JGI IMG/M metagenome (GOLD analysis project Ga0315547, IMG submission 202542) | Salt marsh sediment microbial communities from the Plum Island Ecosystem LTER, Massachusetts, United States - Salt Marsh Sediment SW1601-240 ...
TCTCTTCTTATCTGATTCTCCCAGGCAACGTAAATGCCTGCAGCAATTGAGTTAGTGTCCAACCGACAGTTCCATTCCAACAGAATCTCTTTAGCCTGGTTTACCAGGTCAGATTCACTCTGAATCGGTTCAAGCATTGGAACAAGTTGTCTTGCAGGTATAGAGAGATAATCCGTTTGCAGGGCAATCATATCTTCTATGGTCAGTTTTATCCCCTTCTTTAATACTTCATTTATCCGATCACCCCGGTATGGATCGGACCAGGAAAAGCCAATTGCATTCCAGTGATTATAGTCTGGAGGAATAACATTCTGGTTAGCTGTGGCAAGAAATCCTTCTTCAGGATTCAACAGGTGTGGTTTATCTGCAATAGGTAAGTATCCTTCCCACTCGTATCTTCCGTCACCGGGTACAGGTACTAACCCACTAAAATTACGACGTATGGGTGCAATTCCAACTGCTTGCCAGCCTATGTTCCTCTGCTTATCCGCCCAGATCATATTTTCCCCGGGAATATGGCTATAATTACAGGCATCCCTGAACTCTTCCCACGATTCAGCCTGGTCCATCCTCAGCGAGGCCAGGTAGGGTGAGCCCCCCGGTTCAAGCCAGGCACAACGAACTGCATAGGCTTTAAAATTGGTGGAATCAACAAACGTCACAGGACCATGCCGTGTATACCTCAGGTGCACTTCAACGTCATTGCTATCTTTGACTTTAATGTTTTCAGTGATCGCCTCCATCTCTTCCCAATCACCCATGTATTTGTACTGGTTAAGGTTTTCCGGATTCAGGTCATACACGTAAAGATCTTCACCGTCGGTACTGAACACGGTAAGTCCCCAGGCACCATCCTCGTTGTGTCCGATGGATACACCCGGGATTTCCGGCTCACCACCACCAATGACATTCCAGCCAGGGGCATTCAAATGGACCATGTAACGTAAAGAAGGTATTGTAATGGTTCGGTGTGGATCGTTAGCCATCATTGTATAACCACTTTCTGTCAGATCACTACTAACAACCCAATTATTGCTCCCACCTGATAACCAACGATCATTCCCGATAGCATCTGTCATACACTCTACGAGTGAGACCTGTTCCATCGTATCCAATATTTTAAACGGTCTTACAATATCAGATGATTCAAACCGTATCCCTCTTCTGAAAGCTGTATATAGTTCAAGGATATCGTCAAACAGCAATTCGCCGTTAATTGCACTATCCAGTGTTAAGATGGGATCTTTCGGGTGAAACCAGCTTAATTCCTTCACTAAATCTACCCCACCTCTGGTCACTGCTCTTCCTGTTCTTAACTCAACCTCGATGTTACCCAGTAATCCCTGGTGTCTGGAAATTACCACTTCCGGAGTCCAGAATCCCGGAAGGATATTCAGCATCTCAAATTCTACCGGAAGAAGTCGCGGATTATTTAATACTTCTTCGATATAGGCATTAACTCCCTCGACATAAGCCGTAATGATCTCTTCTCCATCCGGGTGGTAATGGTTCATTTCTGTTTTCATATCCCCGCGGAACATGAAAAGGCGTGTTCCTATATCGCGGGTAAGTTCCCGCGGGCCAAGGATCTCTGCTACTGTCCCCGTTGCCTGTCGTCTCCAGATCTCAAACTGGAAAAGCCGGTCTCTGGCAGCGCAGTAACCCTGGGCAAAAAAAAGATCTTGCTGGTTCTTTGCATAAATGTGGTTGATCCCCCAGTGGTCACGGAGAACCTCAACCCGGGAGGTTAAACCAGGGATTTTAACCTCTTCAATCTCACCATGAGTGCATGAAAAAAGGAGGAGAATAAAAGGAAAAATAAATTTAATCCTGAGCTCACGCCCAGGGTTAAAAACAGTATACCCCTGCGGTTTTTTTTCTATACGTAAAAATTGTGCAGGCAATATTCAGCGTTTAGCTTTTTTTGGAGTTCCCCCGTCCGGGTTTGGCTATGGAGTCCCTCATGTCGGTATCTGCTTCAATATTTTTCATCCGCAGGAAATCCAATATTCCGAGGTTCCCCTGGCGGAAAGCTTCGGCCATTGCGAGGGGTACCTGGACTTCTGCCTCGATCACCTTAGCGCGTGCTTCCTGGGCTTTTGCTTTCATCTCCTGTTCCAGAGCAACAGCCATTGCTCTTCTCTCTTCGGCTTTTGCCTGTGCAATATTTTTATCTGCATTAGCCTGATCCATCTGTAACACAGCACCAATATTTTTTCCGATATCGATATCGGCAATATCGATAGAGAGGATTTCGAAGGCAGTTCCCGCATCCAGGCCTTTGTTAAGGACTGTTTTGGAAATAGAATCGGGATTTTCAAGGACTGCCTTATGTGAGTTGGATGAACCAATTGAGGAGACAATCCCTTCACCAACCCTGGCAAGGACGGTCTCTTCTCCCGCTCCGCCCACAAGTTGTTTGATGTTTGCCCTGACCGTAACCCTGGCTTTACAAATCAACTGGATACCATCTTTTGCAACGGCAGTAACCGGTGGTGTATCGATCACTTTTGGATTAACCGACATCTGAACTGCTTCAAATACATCACGACCTGCAAGATCAATAGCTGTAGCCATCTGGAATGGCAGGTCAATGTTTGCTTTTGATGCCGAAACCAGGGCATGCACCACCTGGGGTACCCGGCCTCCGGCAAGGTAATGTGCTTCCAGATCATCCCGTAGCAGCACCAATCCTGCTTTTGTGCCCTCGATCATTGCTCCGACAACAACGGATGGCGGCACTTTTCTCCACCTCATAAAAATCAGTTGCAACAAGGATATCCTGACACCGGATACCAGTGCCTGAAACCACAATCCAATGGGAATGAAATATAGAATGATCCAAAGGAGTACTAATGCACCGACAATAATTACAATATACAATCCAATTCCTTCCATAATGTTAATCCGTTTTAAGTTTAACAATGATTTTATTGCTTAATACTTTCGTTACTTCAACTTTTGATTGTTGATCGATGAAAACATCTTCTGATTTGCCTTCAAAATTCTCCCCGTTCACCAGGACTCTACCCATTGGATTAAGGCGAGTAACCGTTTCTCCAATATCACCTACTTTTACATTAGGATTTTCCCTTTCAACCACGTTCACTTTCCCGTCAATACTGGTTTTCAGCATAATGCGGTTCCATGTTTTTGTTTTCAAAACAAAATAGACGGTAATGAACGAGACCACTGCCGTTCCGATCAGGGTATAATTTCCGGCAGCTTTGCCATGAAAATGATATGCCATAATCACTCCTCCGATCATCAGGATCGCACCCCCAATTCCAGCAACGGTGATTCCGGGAACGAGTAAAAACTCGATCAGAAAGAGGATGATCCCCAGAATGATCAGAAATATGATTAATGTCATCGACATGATATGAGGTATTCTTGCGTAATCAATCGATACTGCAAATAAGTTGTCTCTCGGTTAACCGTTCTTTCATTGGTTTCAATTCACTGAATGTGCCCTGTTTTACACTACATTTTCCCTTATAATGAGCAATATAGGCACACTGTTCTGCCTGGATATCATCCATCGTACAAACATCCACCAGGGATTGGATAACGTATTCAAAACTATGGATATCATCGTTAAAAAGGGTTAAGGAGCAGCATCTTCCCTTTTTCCCTAATCTATTCTTACCCGTTTTTGTTTTCCCCTTCATTACCCGGCCATTGTAAACTCCCTGTTGTTATCTCAGCGGGATTCTCTTATTCCCAACAAAAGCTATGGTATTCAGTCCCTCCAGTCCTTTTGAAACAAACATCTCTCTAGCCTTTTCTGCCTCTTCAAAAGTAAGAAAAATTCCGATAGTATAGATAAACTCCCCTTCAATATTCTGAAGGTATTGTATTTTATAATTTCCAATTTTATCCTGATAAAATCTCAGGTTCTTTTCCGAAAGTGGGTAAGAAAAAATTCCGAATTGGATTCGGTAGAGCGGATTTTCAATGGATTGGAATTCGCTTCTGTCGGGATCTGTTTCTCTGTTCTTCTGTTCCAGTTCTTCCAACTCTTTTGCCCGTTCCAGGGATATCTTTCCGCCCTGGAAATGAGCAACGATAAATGCATCATTATATCCTTCCTTCCGAATCAGGGGAAGTGCATTTTCCGCTTCAGCATATCGTTTGAAAAATCCGGCGTAATACCGAATAAAATTCTCTTCCAGATCCATTTCTGCGGTTACCGGGAAAAGTTTCCTGAAGAAGTCATGCCGAACCATGTGACTGAAGACGCCAACCTGTATACGATAGATCACACCGCCCGGGAGGATCCTGTCCAAAGGAACAGGGTTTCCATCAGAGTATGGAGAAGGCAGTTTAAGTTCAAACCCATATTCCTCTTCGATGCTGGTATACCGGGATGGTATAAACGTTTCAGATTCTTTGTCTCCCGGTTCTTCTTCTCCTTCCATTTCCTGTTCAACAACATCTTCTGTTACTAATTCATCATTCATATTCACACTCTTTTCCTCCTGCGCAAAAGTATCGGGGAGTGGCATTATGCCAGTGAGTGTAGCATATGCCCTTTTCTGATTCTCCAGCGCTACCAATTCATATGCATTTGCTTCTGCTACTTTATCATATCTCTTCTCCTTATCTATCGTTGTTTTTGCTTCATCCCGGATTTCAAGTGCCTTATCGTATGCCTGAAGAGCCTGGTTTTTGTAAAGTCCCGCAATTTCAGTTCGCCGTTCACCAGTTGGGCTACCGGTTAACCGGTTTATTTCATTCTCAAGAATCCCATAGAGTTTATCATTCACCTTCTGGTACTGAATGATGGCATCGTATTTCAATTGCAGTGCCTCTTCTTCCATCACCTTTATTCTATCCATAGCCCTGACCACATCCCTTCTGTTTTTGGCACTATTGGCAACCAATATTTCCTGGTTAATATGCTCCTCAACCTCTCTTGCGTTCTCCATGGTTTGAATTGCATTCGAATTGATCCGGATCAAGTCTTCAAATGCCGGTTCTTTTTGATCCGGAAAGAGATCACTGATCAATGACACCAGGTACTCTTCATCATTTAGTTGTTTCCCCATCATCGTTCCCGGATCCAGTTTCATTTCATCACCCAGGTAGTAAGCTGACCGGTCGATCGGGAGAAAAGCATCGGGATCTGAGGCTATTCTATTTTGTACCATACGGCTTTCAACCTCCCTGATCTCCTGGTGTTTCGCATCAGCCAGGTGCTGTAAATCATAGGTTTTTTTCTCCAGTTCAAGGATCTCCTGTTCAATGGACGATTTTTCAGTTTCATCACGAATCAGGCGCAACGCGATCCTTTTCTGGTCTGCCAACTTCCGGGTTGAGTCGGCATGTGACTGAATGGAAAGGGCCTCAGCTACCAGCAAGTCGTATGCAGTCGGGGTCCTATTATATTCTGACTCTGGTATAGATTCTTTTTGTTCTACCGGCGATTTTAAAGTTATCCCATCCTGTTTGTTCTCCCATTCTTTCGGGATGACATTATTCTGGCAGAATCCGATCATCTTTTCAGTTTCCAGTTCCCTGATCTCATCTCTCTCTCCCAATTCCATAAAATGCCGGTAGTTTGAGGTGGCCTCCGTAAATTCACCCCGCAGATGATGAGCCTTGCCGAGGTAGTAATAAACATTGTTCGGCACTTTGCCTACCGATGCCAGGTTAAGTTGCCGGACAGCCGTTTCAAGGTCTATCATCAATTCTGTCATACTTACCCCGGAGAAATAGTTAAATACCGGATCCCTGGGGTACTTATGGATCAGTTCCCGAAAATAGGCGAGACCATTCTGATAGTTCTCTTTTTCAAAATGGAACACTCCCTGGTTAAATATCTCCTGATCCTGTTCCGACAACTCCTGGGCAATAGCAGTAAACACAACGGAGATCGTACAAACAATCAAGAGAGGCAGTTTCTTAAGCAACCGGTATGGGTATGTCATATTGTTAAAAAGTTTCCAAAAAAGAAAAAGGCATGCTGACCCTATTTTCATGTAAACTTCGTAATTTTACCCAAATTAACAAAAAAGTTATGGAGCACGATAAAGACAGCACTGCAAACAAAGAGAAGCTCAAGGCATTACAGCTCACCCTGGATAAGATTGAGAAAGGGTATGGCAAAGGGACCATTATGAAATTGGGTGATAAAGCCGTTGCCGATGTTCCCAGCATTTCATCAGGCTCCATCTCTCTTGATCTGGCACTGGGTATCGGAGGATTTCCACGGGGAAGGGTAATTGAGATTTACGGACCCGAAGCATCCGGCAAAACGACCCTGGCAATTCATGTCATTGCCGAAGCACAAAAGAAGGGAGGAATCGCAGCTATTGTTGATGCTGAACATGCTTTTGACCGCTTTTATGCTGAAAAGCTCGGAGTGGATATTGCGAACCTCCTGATATCGCAACCCGATAATGGCGAACAGGCATTAGAGATTGTAGATCACCTGATCCGTTCGGGAGCTATCGATGTCATTGCCATTGATTCCGTTGCGGCGTTGACTCCAAAAGCAGAGATCGAGGGTGAGATGGGGGATTCGAAAATGGGACTTCAGGCACGGTTGATGTCCCAGGCTCTCAGAAAGCTGACGGCAAACATCAGCAAAACAAATACCTGCTGCATCTTTATCAATCAACTTCGGGAAAAGATCGGTGTAATGTTTGGAAATCCCGAAACCACGACCGGCGGAAATGCATTGAAGTTTTACTCGTCGGTCCGCGTGGATATCCGGAGAATAGGACAACTTAAAGAGGGTGAGGAGGTTGTCGGGAACCGTACCCGGGTGAAAATTGTAAAAAACAAACTGGCTCCTCCCTTTAAAAAAGCCGAATTCGACATCATGTATGGTGAGGGGATCTCACAGATCGGAGAAATTATCGATATGGGGGTTGATCATGATATCATAAAGAAAAGCGGATCCTGGTTCAGCTACGGTGATACAAAATTGGGCCAGGGAAGGGAAGGTGTTAAACAGATACTGGCTGATAATCCTGAGCTCACCGAAGAGTTGAAAACAAAAATCCTGGAAGCCGTAAAAGCAGCTGAACGAAAGTAAAGTACAACGGCCCTAAAACATACCACCTAAAAATATCAAAAATATGAAACGAAATAACGTAATCTCATTGCTGGGATTGATTGCTCTTTTGTTTTTATTTAACCACTCTTGTACACTGAAAGAATCTCTTCCGGAAGAGACTGGTGAAAGAACATTTACCACAACATTAACCACACTTGAAAAAGAGGGTGGCATTCTTACTCCGGAGATCCTTTGGAAATTCGGCCGGGTTAGTGATCCGCAGGTTTCTCCCGATGGTTCGAAGGTGATCTACGGTGTAACCCGTTATAACGCCAAAACCAATGAACGAAATACTGATATCCTGGTTGTTCCGGTGGAAGGCGGGGAAAGCACTATCGTTACATCCCTGGACGGAGATGAATTTAACCATCGGTGGCATCCGGATGGGAGAAAAATCGGATTCCTGCATGCGGATAATGGTGAGGTTCAAATGTGGGAGGTCAATCCCGATGGAACAAACCCAAGAAGGATATCAAATATACCGGGAGGAATAAACAGTTTCGAGTACTCACCCGATGGCAGAAATATAGTATACACACAGGATGTAAAGCTGGATAAGACGCCCGGAGAAATATATGAAGACCTTCCCCTGGCGAATGTCAGAATCATTGAAGATCTGATGTACCGGCACTGGAACAGCTGGCACGACTATGCATACAGTCATCTTTTTATAACACCGGTTTCCATTGATACGATAAGAAAAGGAGTAGATATCATGCCCAATGAACCATATGATACACCCCTTTCACCCTACTTTGATTATTCTGAAATCACATGGAGTCCTGATGGACAGTTTATTGCCTATACCTGTAAAAAACTGCAAGGAAAGGAATACGCCCTGAGTACCAACTCCGACATTTACCTCTACAGCCTGGAGGCGGATGAAACGGAAAACATTACAAGAGGTATGATGGGGTATGATAAATACCCGGTTTTTTCACCTGACGGGGGAAAAATGGCTTTCCAGAGCATGAAGACACCCGGTTATGAATCCGATAAAAGCCGCCTGTTCATTTATGACATGGAAAGTAAACGGATGGAAGACCTGACAAAAAATTTTGATCAGGATGTATCTTCCGTGATCTGGAGCAAAGACGGAAATACAATCTATTTCATCAGTGGTATAAAGGCCACCTATCAGGTCTATTCACTCGATCCTGAGACAAAAAAAATCAATCAGCTAACTTCAGGAACGCATGATTATACTGCATTATGTCTTGCAGAAGAATCCCTTGTCGGAGCAAAAATGTCGATGTCCATGGCAACGGAACTCTTTGCCATTGATCCAGCTAGTGGCGGTGAGAGTCAGCTGACGTTTGCCAATCAGCACATTTACGATTTCATTGAAATGGGGAATGTGGAAGAGCGGTGGATTAAAACGACCGATGGGAAGGACATGCTGGTCTGGGTTATTTACCCGCCCGGATTCGATCCCGGGAAAGAATATCCAGCCCTGTTGTATTGCCAGGGAGGCCCCCAGAGTGCCGTAAGTCAGTTCTTTTCTTACCGGTGGAATTTTCAGATCATGGCTGCCAATGGATATGTAATCGTCGCCCCGAACCGAAGGGGATTACCCACATTCGGTTCAGAATGGAACCGGCAAATCTCCGGTGATTACGGAGGCCAGAATATGAAGGACTACCTCAGCGCTATTGATGCCCTGAAAGCAGAACCCTTTATCGACGAAGAACGACTGGGAGCTGTCGGTGCAAGCTATGGGGGGTTCTCCGTCTTCTGGCTGGCAGGGAACCATGATAAACGCTTTAAAGCATTCATTTCGCATTGCGGTATATTCAACTTTGAGAGCATGTACACATCCACCGAAGAGATGTTCTTTGTTAATTATGATTATGGCGGACCGTATTGGGAAAAAGAAAATGAAATGGTGCAACGCTCCTACTCTTTTTCACCCCATCACTATATTCAGAACTGGGATACACCGATTCTCATCATTACCAGTGCAAATGATTTCAGAATTCCATATACCGAAAGTCTTCAGGCATTCAATGCCGCACAGCTGCTCGGAATACCCAGTAAACTGCTTTTCTTCCCCGATGAAACACATTTTGTTACCAAACCGCAAAACAGCATCTTATGGCAACGGGAATTTTTCGGTTGGCTGGATAAATATCTGAAATGAATGCGATCGTAATACAATCGTCATACGATGGTTAAGCAATAGTCATGCTATAGTCATTCGATGGTCAAACAATTGTCATATGATAGTCATACGATTGTTTACAATATGACAGCGAACAAAGAGAGCGAATGACAGTGAGTTTAGCGAAATCAATGACAGCGAATGACATGAGTTCCGAGTCACCGGGACGAGTGAATGACCGAGGAGCGACCGTTGCGGAGCAAATGGAATCACAAACTCAAATTAACACAAAAACAGCGAAAGATGAATGAAGATACCGGTAAACTGTTCATTGAAAACACCAAGTACAAAAACATGTCTCCTTCTGCCCAGCAATTGGGGGTTCCTCAGCCTCCTTTGGAGACTGCAAAAGCTTCTGATCAGGAAGTGATCGGGCTACCCGATCCTGATTTCAGTTCAACAGAACCATTCGGGCTGGTTCAGGCAATTAATGAACGGAAAAGTATCAGAAAATATACCGGAGAGGCACTGACAGTGGAGGAGTTAAGTTTTCTGTTATGGTGTACGCAGGGAGTCAAGTCCCTTGTGCCCGGTCATGCTACATTCAGGACAGTGCCTTCAGCTGGAGCCCGCCACGCACTGGATACCTACCTGTTGATTAACCGGGTTTCAGATCTCCCACAGGGACTCTATCGCTATCAGGCCATAGACCACCACCTTATTCCTGTCTATTCAGGGGATGGATTTGCCAGCCGTATCGTACAAGGGGCATTGGGTCAGGAAATGATACGGTCTGCTGCGGTATGTTTTATCTGGGTGGCTGTTACAGAGAGAATGAATTGGCGGTATAGCGAACGGGGATTCCGTTACCTGTTCCTCGATGCCGGTCATGTTTGCCAGAATCTTTACCTGAGTGCCCAGGCTATTCATGCCGGTACTTGCGCTATTGCAGCCTTTGATGATGATCAGATGAACGACATTATCGGCGTTGACGGTGCAGATGAGTTTGTTATCTATATGGCGAGTGTGGGGAAGGAGGAGAAGGAAGGATGTGCCATAGGCATGCCTTCGGCAAAGGATGATGGATGAGAAGGATAAAGGATGATGGATGTGCCATAGGCATGCCTTCGGCAAAGGATGATGGATGAGAAGGATAAAGGATGATGGATGTGCCATAGGCATGCCTTCGGCAAAGGATGATGGATGAGAAGGATAAAGGATGATGGATGTGCCATAGGCATGCCTTCGGCAAAGGAGGAAGGATGAAGGATGGATGCGCCATAGTCCCAAAGGGATCACTATGTGAGCGTGCCTTCGGCAACTTGTTGGCTATTAACGATTAACACTTAACAATTAACCGTTATTGGTAAATTGGATTCCCAATTTTGAAGGTCGTACATTTCTTTAATCGATAGCAGGAGGTTTATTCCACCGGGCGTGTCTAAAAATTTTTCAGCATCTGTTTTATTATATCCACATTTTCTTCAACCGGCAGGGTTCCATCCAGCCAGTGGATGGTTATTCCTCTTTTTTCCATCCCGCGGAACCAGGTCATTTGTTTTTTGGCAAACTGATGAATGGCAGTTTCCAGTTTTTTCATCATCTCTTCATATGAATATTCACCCAGAAGGTGCCGGGTAATAAACTTGTATTCCAGTCCATAATAGATCAGGATGGAGGCAGGGATTCCGGAGTCAAGCAGGTTTCTAACCTCCCCTATCATACCTCCATCCATTCGCCTGACAAGTCGTTCGGATATTCTATTCCTTCTGGTCTCACGATCCAGATTAATTCCGAAGACGACAGGCAGGATGTGTGGAAAATCATGTTCTGTTTCCGGATGTGCAGCATAATACTGCTCGATCTCAATAGCCCGAATCAATCTTTTCCTGGTGCTGGTATCTGTCACGTTATGCAGCGGTTTAAAGGAAGAAAGCATGGCGGTTAGTTCCTTCATTGATTTCCCTTCCAGGCTTTTTCTCAGCGGGTAATCGGGCGGTACGTTAATTAATCGGTAAGCCCTCAGAATCCCTTCCAGGTACATTCCCGATCCGCCACACAGGATGGGCATGTTACCGCGTACTGTCACCTGCCGGAAAACCGGGACAAAATCCTTCTGGTATTCATATACGTTGTATTTGTAACCTGCATCCACAATATCGATCAGGTGTACCGGGACAGATCGGTTGTGAACCCTGTAATCGGCATAATCCTTTCCGGTACCCAGGTCCATACCACGATATACCTGGCGGGAATCGGCGCTGATGATTTCACCCCCTATTTCGGATGCCAGAAGGGAGGCTAACCTGGTTTTTCCGGAAGCTGTAGGTCCCAGGATACAAATAAGGTTACAGGAGGATTCGATGTTGTTTCTGCAGGAAACCATTGAACGGATGTTGCTTTTGGTAAAAGGAGTTATATAAAAATAATTAAATTTGTTGAACTTAATGTAACAGGAGCCAGATGGATCTTATCGAATTTTTCCAGCGAGCAAAAAATTTTATTGCCAGTCCGGTTGAAGAATGGCAGGTTATTAAAGAAGAGCAGGCTAGCCGATCCGGAGTTGTCAGGAATTACGTCCTGCCCTTTATCTTCTTACTGGCAATAACCACCTTCCTTGGAATTTTCCTGTTCAGAAATTATGTAACAATCAGTATCATGGTACTTGGTGCGGTGGTCACTTCGCTCGGGGCTTTTCTATCCATTTACATATCAGCATATATCATCAATGAACTGGCACCAAGGTTTGAATCAAAAAAGGACTTTACATCGTCCTTTAAACTGGCAACCTACTCTTATACAGCTGTATTCATTACCCATTCCATCGCCAGCCTGCTTTTACCACTTTTTTTTATTGTCATTTTTGGTCTCTATTCCATATATATTTTATGGATGGGGTTGGGTCCCATGATGGAAACGCCGAAAGAGAGCAGGTTAATCTACGGGATCATCTGTTCCATTACAATCCTGGTTGTATATGTATTATTGAATACGGGTCTTGGAGCACTCTCAACCAGCCTGTTTGTCTCCTATGGGATGAATACCCTTACCTGACCAGTTTGTTGTTATCCTAAGGTTCCGGTCTGTTCTGTACGACTTACCTTGAAAAAAACGGAAATTCAATGAGTGCTAACATCTCCATAAAAAACCGAAAAGCATACCATGATTACTCCGTCCTGGAGAAATTCACCGCAGGAATCCAGCTGACCGGTACTGAAATCAAGTCAATCCGTCTGGGTAAGGTCAGCCTGACTGATGCATACTGCTTTTTCATCGATCATGAATTGTGGGTTCGCGGGATACACATTGCCGAATACGCCTGGGGAAGTTACAACAACCACATTCCCAACAGGGACAGAAAATTGTTGTTGAACAAGAAGGAATTGCTGAAGCTGAAGAGAAAAGCAACGGAGAGTGGTTTAACGATTATTGCTTTGCGGTTATTCCTTACTGACAAGGGATTGGCAAAACTAGATATTGCATTGGCAAAGGGGAAGAGGGAATACGACCGGAGAGAGGAGATGAAACGAAAGGATGCAAGGCGGGAGATGGACCGGAGGGAAGGATAATAGGTGCTGGGTGCTTGTTGCTGGGTGCTGGGTAAAATGAGAGAAGGAGACTGTGAGAGGTGAGAAATGAGTTGTGAGTTGTGAGTTGGCAGTAGGCAGTCAGAAGTAGGCAATAAAAGAGGTGCTGGGTAAAAGATAAGCCATGAGCGGTGTGCCATAGGCATGCCTCCGGCAAGTTATGAGAGATGAGTTGTGAGCGGTGAGACTGGGAGACGAAGAGACTGAGGGACTTTGAGACGGTGAGAGAAAAGAGAAATTCGGGATGAGAGAGATTTCGGATTACTTGCGCATGCATTATTGCTGGAAGAAGAATTCGATGAACTCATAGATATCCTGCTTGGAGAGGAAGGTTCTGAAATCAAAGAAAGCATCGATCGAGTGAAGCAGTTCATCGAACGAAATGGTTCCGTCTTCATCGGTGTCAAATGATTTAAATTTATCGGGAACAGCTTCTCCCGATCCCCTGCCAAACCTGGAAAAAATAACTTCCCGGTTGAGGTAGTAACTGACATTTTCCCGTTCTACAGCATCTTTTTGAGCAAGGAGGGCTATGATTTCCTCTTCAGAAAGGCTGACACCTTCCTCGTTTACAAAGGCCCCGTATGGTGTATTCAATTCCTGGTCACTGTAATTGGGCACTCCATCCTGATCTCCATCCAGCGGGCAACCGTCAGCATCCACTTCAGCCCCAAACTGTGTAAAGGGGCACTGATCGAAAAAATCCAGGACCTTATCTCCATCTTCATCTTCCTGCATTGTTTCATCGAATTCTGCTTCGACAAACAATTTCGGAAGGTTCATAATGATGGGCATATTAAACAGGTCTATATGCAGGGATACATAGGCATTGGTAAACATGTCGTTCCCTTTGTTTCCAAACAATCCGAAATCATCGGAGGTTTTATTATCCGTATAATCGGTAAAGAGAAAGTGGAATGATGTGCCGAACCGCAGGCTGATCCGTTCCGACAGTGCCAGGTCAAATCCCACATCCAATGGAATGCTGAAGCTGGATTCGGAAAATTTACCGTATCCATAGAGATCAGCTTCCCTGAGGTCTGTTTCATAGGTATGATCTCTGGTTGTCAGGTTACCCTCCGAATCAAGGATGGTTCCTCCGGTGGTATAATTATACCTTGATCCTTTCGCATCCTTCAGATCTCCTTTCGAATTAAACCGGAATGATTCAATCCCAATACCAACGTACGGACTGAGTGCCCACTTATTTTTCTGGAAATCCCTGAGGCTCAATCGCAGACTAATACCGAAATCGGTAATTTCAGTCCGGAAGTTCAGTGTATCCAAGGGTCTATTCTGGTTTCCGGAGAGAACGCCTGCAAGGTAAAAGAATTCAAGGTTTATCCGGCGAGCCCGGTCCACGTAAGAGGATACGGTAATTTTCGGTGAGAACTGGCCGCTGACCGGCGTATGAAAATTGTCGTTTACATCACCAAAGAAGTTGAAAGTTCCTGTGCCTATTCCGATCAACGGTTTGTACTGAAAATAGGATGGAGCCTCTTCCTCAACGGAGAGACTATCCCCCGGTATCACCTGTCCGAAAAGGTTATCCTGGTATGGAAAAACCAGGAAAACAAACGATATGTACAGAAAAACTTTCCTCACTGGTATACTTGCCGGTTTAAATCATTGCCTGCAACGATAACCAATTACCTGAACCAGACCTGGTTTGTCAGTTCAAGGGCTCTTTTGACCGGTATCCTTTTACCATCGGCATATGCACAAATAAACGCCTCCTTCAGTCCGGATGTTCGTAACAGGCGGTTTGCGTATTCTCTTGCTTCCCGGTAGATTGAAAAGGATCCGGTAGTATATTTATACCATCCTTCGTGAAACTCAGAGGATATCTTTCCCTCAATTTTATACGGTTTGAAAAATGTTTCAATGTTCAATGGTGTTCTTGCAGCACTGATCTGCACTTTATACACTACTCCGGCTTTTGTTTCGGTTCTTACGGGTTGGGTGACCTGTTTTACCGGTTGCTGCACTTCCTTAACCTGCTCCATCGGTTTCTCCTGAGGCTCTACCAGAGAGGCCATAATCCCATTCAATTCGCCGGCAGATACATTGGTCAGCTTTATCGCTTTTTCGACAATCGGAATACTTCTTGCCACATCACCCTGCATGTAAGTAAATGTTCCTTTCAGGGCACCTTTCCCGAGAGCCTGTCCTCCTTCAGGTGTCAACTTATAGGAGACCACAAAGAGTGGATCGTCAGGCAGGTCTATCCAGAGAAATTTAGCAATACCGGATTTAAACGAAAAAATTGATCCCTGGCTGCTTATGCTTTCTGCCATAAATCCTGCGGGAACCTGTTCTTCCACCCGGGCAAGTCTCTTCACTTCAGCTGGGCAAACCAGGACATTCACGATCCAGGCATTATCGGTTTCTGAAAAATAGGGTACTTCCCGGTAGCAGGCAATATCATATGGTCGGACGGTAATACCAGGTTCCACAACTTTCTCTTTAAAATCTGCAATATCCACAATCAGACCGGGATCAACATTCGGTGATGGTGTAATGGTTATGGTTCTGGGAGGTATTGTAACTTCATTTCGTTCATCCACCTCAATATAGGAAAATTTCCCTGCCAGGGTGAACTCTCCCTTGAGGGTTTCGTGTGCCTGTATGGTGTAGTTGAATCGTAAATCATTCCCTTCCGGAAGCTTTATCCAGATCAGATGAACCCTTTGATCCTCAAAAGTAAAATCAGCATTTTTCGCCTGACCTGCTCGTGCGGTAATCCCCGGTGGCAATGTCTGTTGAAAACGTGCAAATCCCTGCTGACCTGCAGTATTTACCCGGATCTCTACCAGAACGGTAGTTCCGGCAACCATCTGATCAGGAACAGTCATTGACAGGGTAACCTGTTGACCGGATACTGATCCACAAAAAAAGAGCAAGATCAAAAAATTGAACATGATATTTCTACGGACCATAATGTTGTATTTATGAGGTGGTTGAATGGATGATAATTTTATACAATAATAACAATTTATTAACAAAGGATATTAACAATTGTTAATAATTTTCAACAAGAATCGTCAATTTACCAACCATTACTGATTAACTATCAGAAGTTTGGGCTCAGCAAGTACTTCGAATAGAATTGGTCGATCACATCCACAGCAGCTTCAGCTGTTTCAACGACGGTGAATATTTCAAGGTCATCGGGGCTCACGTTTTTTTCCCGGTCAAGCATCACTTCCCTGATCCATTGTATCAATCCTTCCCAGTAGGATGATCCGACGAGGATAATGGGGAATTTTCCGATTTTTTCAGTCTGGATCAGTGTAATTGCTTCAAAGAGTTCGTCAAAGGTTCCGAAGCCACCGGGAAGGACAATAAATCCCTGGGCATATTTCATGAACATGACTTTTCTGATAAAAAAGTGATCAAATGAGATCAGTTTATCGGGATCGATGAACAGGTTGGGCTCCTGTTCCATCGGCAGGTCGATATTAATACCAACAGATTTTCCTCTACCTCTTTTAGCACCCATATTAGCAGCTTCCATAATTCCCGGTCCCCCGCCGGTTATCACCCCATAACCTCTCTGTGTAAGATTGAAGGCAATTTCCTCGGCCAGTTTGAAATAGGGACTATCGGGGGTTGTTCTGGCAGAGCCGAAAATGGATACACAGGGGCCGATGCGTGCCAGTTTTTCAAAACCCTCAACAAACTCAGCCAATATTTTAAAGACTTTCCAGGAATCAGCAGTCTGGATCTCGTTCCAATTTTTTTCCTCAAAAGCTTGTCTGATCTTATCTTCGTTCTCAATCATGATGGTAAATATTAAAACAGGATTATGAAATGAATTACCTTATGAATATACAAATTATTGCAGGATAATTGTTTTCCTGAATTCTCCAAGGGAAGTGTTTCCATGAACGATATAATATCCTTTTGGGCAGGACGAAAGGTTTATATAGAGTCACTTCCCGAATTTGTAATGAAAACTCCACCAACTGTACCGACAATAAAAAAGTCTGATGATCCGGGCATAAAGGCTATTTTGTGAAGATCGCCATGGACATAGGTATAGTCTATTTCCGAGCCATACATTCCTGTCCAGTCTGAAATCTTGTGCCAGTTGTTTCCTCCATCAACGGATTTATAAAGATCGAGTCCGCCAGCATATAAAACATTGGGGTTGTTGGGGTCCACCTCAAGCAGCAGTGCATGCCAGGCAATATAAGCCCAGTTACGTTCCTCTTCATATGGCATACCGGTTTTCTCCCATGTTTCTCCCCGATCATCGGAACGTATTATGGCATATGCTTTTGTCCGTAAGTATTTTGCATCATCAAATGCACCACTAGCAATAACTGCATAGATAATATTTGCATCGGACGGAGAAGCGGCCAACATCACCCTACCGGGAACATTACTATCCGGGATTGATGTATTTTTAATTTCTGTGTTATAATCATCGAAGATGTTCCAATTCAATCCATCATCAACTACCGGATAACCCGGACAATTCTTGAAATGAGTGTTGAGAAAGACCTCGTATTTTTGCCGGGGATCAACCGTATCTTTGGTTGCTAAAAAAGAGAGAAGCACAACCAGAACCATAAAGAACCTGAATGAAGGGGAACTACCGATCCAAAGGGATTGAAACCCTCGCATCATTGTTTCAGTTATTTTTGTGATGATCAGACAATGTATGACATTTTCAAAAAACAACAATGCAAACAACCGGGATAGTTATTGCAATTCTTTTTCCAGGAAAGCAGCGGTGTAACTCTCATGGTGTTGAATTATTTTTTCCGGGGGCCCTTCAAAAACAATCCGTCCCCCCTCCTTTCCGCCCTCTCTCCCGATATCGATGATATAATCGGCAACTTTGATCACCTCCATGTTGTGTTCAATAACGATTACCGTGTTCCCTTTATCGACCAGCCGGTTCAGCACCTGGAGCAGTACACGCACATCTTCAAAGTGAAGTCCTGTTGTCGGTTCATCGAGGATATAGAGGGTCTTTCCGGTATCTTTTTTCGCCAGTTCCGTTGCCAGTTTCACCCGTTGCGATTCTCCTCCGGAGAGTGTTGTGGATGGTTGTCCAAGCCGCACATAACCCAGTCCCACTTCCTTCAGGGTTTTCAATTTCTGCAGGATGGCAGGGACATTCTCAAAAAAATCGACTGCCTGGTTGATGGTCAGATTCAGGACATCGCTAATGGACTTCCCTTTGTATTTTACTTCAAGGGTTTCCCGGTTATATCGTTTTCCGTTACAATCATTACAAAGGATGTAAACATCGGGCAGAAAATTCATCTCGATGGTTTTCACCCCAGCGCCCTGGCAACCTTCACAACGTCCGCCTTTCACGTTAAAGGAAAACCGCCCTGCCTTATACCCACGAATTTTTGCCTCTGTGGTTTGTTCAAACAATTTGCGTATATCGGAGAACACCCCCGTATAGGTTGCGGGATTTGAACGGGGTGTTCTACCCAGGGGGGATTGATTCACCTCAATCACTTTATCTATCTGCTCAATCCCTTCGATTGATTCGTAGGGTAATGTTTCTTTGGTTGATTTATAGAAATGTTTTGCCAGCGCAGGATGAAGGGTTTGGTTTATGAGTGACGATTTACCGCTGCCTGAAACTCCGGTCACACAGATAAAATTCCCGAGCGGAAATTTTACGGAGACTCGTTTCAGGTTATTTCCGGATGCTCCTTTCAGGTAAAGGTGACCGGTATTTTGGTTTCTCCGTTTTTCAGGTACGGGGATTCTTCTTATTCTGTTCAGGTATTCGGCAGTGAGTGTGTTGAATTGATGAATCTCTTTTGGTGTTCCCTGAGCAACCACCTCACCGCCGTGTCTCCCGGCAAAAGGTCCCATATCCACAACATGATCGGATGAAAGGATCATCTCCTTATCATGTTCCACCACGATGACTGAGTTTCCTGAATCGCGCAATGCTTTCAATGCACGGATCAGTTTTTTGTTATCGCGCTGGTGCAAACCGATGCTCGGTTCATCCAGGATATAGAGTACATTCACCAGTTGCGATCCGATTTGAGTAGCCAACCGGATTCGTTGACTTTCACCCCCCGCGAGGCTTCTGGCTGTCCGATCGAGAGAAAGGTAGCTCAATCCCACATCCAACATAAATTTCAATCTTCCGAGAATCTCTTTCAGGATCTCTGCTGCGATCAGTTTTTGTCTGGCAGTAAGTTTATTTTCCAATCCTGAAAACCAGGCATACAGATCTCCGACATCCATGGCTGCCAGTTCGGCGATGTTTTTATTTCCGATCCGAAAAAAAAGGGATTCTTTTCGCAGGCGTTGTCCTGAGCACTCCGGACAGATGGTCTTTTTTATAAACTGGTAACCCGATTTATGGTTTCTTCTGTTTCCATTGTCACCCTGTAAATTGTTCACATAATTAACGATTCCCTCAAAGCTCAGGAAATAGTTGGATGAGGAGCCGAGTGGCGTATTTACCAGTTTGAATGATTCTTCAGAACCATGCAATATCGTATGTATAGCTTCCTTTGGGATTTTCCCTATCGCTGTATCGAGGGTGAAATTATATTTGGTAGCAATGGCTTCTAATTGCCAGAATATCAGCGTATTTCTGTATGGTCCCAAGGGAAGTATCCCTCCATTTTTTATGCTGAGGGAGGGGTCTGGTATAATTTTATGAACGTCTACCTCATTGATGGTTCCGAGCCCATTGCATAATGGGCAGGCACCCTGGGGGGAATTGAATGAAAATGTATGGGGTGCCGGTTCGTTATAGGATATCCCTGTATCCGGGCACATGAGTTTTCGGCTGAAATACCGGATATTTCCGGTTGTTGTATCCAGCACCATGATTGTACCCTGTCCTTGTGCCATCGCTGTTTGAACCGATTTCTTCAGTCGTCCGGAAAGTGATTTTTCAATGTTCATTTTATCAATCACCATCTCAATGAAATGGGTTTTATACCGATCCAGTTTCATTACGGGCAGCAGTTCCCTGATCTCTCCATCCACCCGCACATAGAGATATCCTTTTCGCCTGACCTGTTCAAAAAGTTCTTTATAATGTCCTTTTCTTCCTTTTACGACCGGTGAAAGGATCATAACTTTCCGATCCACAAACTCTTTTTTAATCAGGGAAACGACCTGTTCATCGGTATATCTGACCATTTTCTTACCGGTTTGATAGGAATAGGCCACGGCTGCTCTTGCAAAAAGCAACCGGAGAAAATCATAGATCTCTGTAATGGTACCCACGGTTGACCGCGGGTTTTTGTTGGTTGTTTTCTGTTCGATTGAGATGACTGGACTCAGTCCGGTAATTTTATCCACATCGGGTCGTTCCATCCCACCCAGAAATTGTCTGGCATATGCAGAGAGGGTTTCCATATATCGTCTCTGTCCCTCAGCATAAATTGTATCGAAAGCCAGTGAAGATTTTCCGCTACCACTCAGTCCCGTAATAACGATCAGCCTGTTTCTAGGAATGGTTACATCAATATTTTTCAGGTTATGCTCACGCGCTCCAAGCACAATGATCTGATCAACCTGTTCAAGGGTTGTATCAACCGATGAACTCTCTGCAGTTTTTGCCAGATTATTCAAGGCTATGTGTACTTTCTTCTATTTTCCGGGTTCGACCTCCCTCTTCAGGAATTTTTATCTGATAGCTTTTCCCCTTCTTATTGGAGAGGTAGCTCTCCCGCAACCAGGGATTGAGGAATTTCAGCATTTTATAGTTGGTGTTGAAGCTTTTAGCAAACTCTGAAAAGTTGGAAACGGAACTATCAACGGCTACCTTGTAGCAGGGAATGGGCTGGTAAAGATCATCCTCTTCGACGTAGAAACCGTATTTCCTGGGATCTTCAAGGATCAGTTTGATTGCCAGGATCCTGAAAATGTAGCGTGCCGTCTCTTCATTAAGCAGCAGATCATAATAATTCATTTCATCCTGTCTTTCAATTTGCCGGTCAACACCCCGTCTGCCATTGTTATAGGAAGCCGCTACCAGTGTCCAGTCCTGGTATTTTTCATATGATTTCAACAGGTATTTACAAGCTGCCACAGTTGATTTCTCAAGGTGGTACCGTTCATCTACTTCCGCATTCACCTCCAACCCGTATTCCCTGGCTGTTCCTTCCATCCATTGCCAGAAACCAACGGCATCTGCCGGTGATACAACATTCGATAATCCACTTTCCACCAGTGGCAGGTATTTGAAATCGTCCGGGATAGTATATTCTTTTAATATCGGTTCAATAACCGGGAAATACCGTGTTACCTTTTTCAGGTACAGCAGTGTCTGCGAATGAAAATAGGTATTAACCAGCATTTCGCGGTCCAGGCTTTCCCATGTATCGAAGTTTTCCAGTGGGACATTTTCTCCGGCAAACGTCATGCTATCCGGAATTTCCAATGCAAACACCCCGTATGTCCTGCGGATCAGTTCCGACTCGTCAATTTTTTCATAACCGTTGTTCATGAAGCTTAATGCACCGATAATTAGCACCACACCAGGTATTATCCAGACGAAAGGCCCCAAGTTCGGTTTCTTTTTGTTTTTCACCTTTGTCTCCGAATGTTTCATTTTGCTCATAACATATCCCATTTTAACAGCCAAAATGCAAAAGTAGTTTTTTTGAATGAAATCAGGAAGGAATGTTCCTCATGGAATACAACATCATAAAGCATCGACTTGCCTTTCCGGGAATTGAAAAGGGTATAAAAAAAGTGGGTTATTTAAAGATATAGCTCAAACCGGTGAATATACCAATGGAATAGGGGTGGGTATTTATGTTATCACTCCGGTTGATGGAGTTAATATAATACTTAAAGGCTGGTTCAAGGCTGAGAGAAATTGTTTCAGTAAGATTATATTCAAGCCCTAATCCAAGGGTACTGCTATAATTTATTGTTTTCAGTCCGTTAGTTTCCCCGATGTGTATTTTCGATCCTTCGTAGCTGGCATAGGCTTCGTTCCTCACCATAAAGTTTGTACTTACCCCACCGAGAATATTCAGATCCACCTTTTTATCGATCAACTTATACCGGATAATTAGTGGTACTTCGAGATAATCCAGACTTTGAATGATATGCGCATTCATTGGAATTAATCCTTCTTTCAGGGGGTCATACGTTTCACTTAGAGATAAGGGTTCGACCCGGAAACCGGATTGATCCTGAAAGTATAAGATATCATTCCGGGAAGTGATTGACCCAATTGAATTATTAATATCGAGATTCCCCTTGATGGGAAGGTTTATTGCTCCATTATTGGCTGATTTATACAATTGAATATCGTCGATTTGCTGGCCCATTCTGGAATAGTAAATCCCTGTATAGATCTTTATTTTAGGATTTGCATTGTATTGAATATGCAATCCTCCGGTATAGGTAAACATACCGTTTTCATGGCTATTGTAGCTATCGCGGTAGGAATCAAGGCTGTTTTGCCCAATGTATCTGAACGAATAGATTGGAGAGAACTGTCCTCCAACGGACCACTTTGGAGCTTCTTCTTTTAGAAGATCCAGGGGCATTTCAACCGGTAATGAAACAGTATTTTCACGAGAAGGTTCATCGCCAGAGAGGGAGAGGGTTGTCACCGGCTGAGTGATGGGAAGATGCAGATCACTTTTAGAGGCAATGAATCCGGGAGCAGGTTCTGTTCGAACGGGCACCTGCGTCTCCCGGTATTGCATAATCTCATCGCTCTTCTGCTGTTCAGGCGGTTTAGCCGTATCTTCAACCCTGGTAACTTCATCCCTGTCGGTTTTTGAAAGGGCAGCAAGCGGACTGGTTTCAACAGCCTGCTTTTCCAAGTCAGTTTGAGGTTCCTCCGTCACTGTTATCGTCGGTTCCTGCTGACCGGTTTCATCTGCAACAATGGATTGGGGGATAATGGTCTCCTCCGGTGCAGGTGTCATCTCAGCTATATCCGCGGTTTCAGGCTGACTAAAAAAGAGCAGCCAGGCCGAACCAGCCAGTATAAAAAGAAGCACAGATGCAGCTGCAACGCTATAGAAAAATGGTATTTTCCTACCCTTCTTCCGGATCCTGCCATGCACCGCTTCCCAAACGTCTGGTGGTGGTGTGAGTTCCAGTCCAATCAATCCTTCTTTGAATATGCGGTCAATATTTGAATCCTGATTGATCATTAAATGACCTTAGTAATTTTATAATAATGTTTCAGTTTTTCCTGTAAAATCGCCCTGGCCCGTGATAAATTTGATTTGGATGTCCCTTCCGAAATATTTAACAAAGCACTGATTTCCTTATGTGAATAACCCTCAATCGCATACAAATTGAATACCATACGATATTTCGGTGAGAGCTTTCGGATCATCCTCAACAAATCCTGAGCTGACAGATCTTCAAATATTTCATCATCAACTCCAACCTCTAAATTCTCCTCCTGGTTTTCAACCCGATTCAAATGGTATTTATCACGGTATTTTTCCAGGGCGGTATTAATCATGATCCTTCGTATCCAGCCTTCGAAAGAACCAATTTTCTGAAACTGATGCAGGTTCAAAAATACCCTGATAAACCCTTCCTGTAAAACATCCTGTGCCTCTTCATAATCGCCGGAATACTGAAGGCACACAGCAAACATCTTCCCCGCAAACCGCTGATAAAGTCGTTCTTGTGCTAATGAATTGCCTTCAAGACACCCATTGATTATATCTGATAAACCTTCTCCCAATTCCCCCGAATATATTAATTTGGTTAAAATTACCAATAATAACCGGTGGAACAAAAAGCTTACCAGAAATATTTTAGGGTAACCTGTACACGTAAGATGAATAAAAAGGATAAATGGTTGCGTTGATTTATTCACTGAAGAAAACGGCATACATTTTGCATTGTTATTGGATAACCGAAGAGAAAAAAACCACATAAACCGTTACGCAATGAAAACTCAGATTAAGCTGATTATCCTGGTTCTGCTATTTCTACCCGTGATGCAATCCTGTGAGGAAGCCAGCGATAATCCTGGACCCACCCCTCTTGAGCTCACCCCGAAATCGAAAATGTTGATTCAGGCGGATAATGCCTTCGGACTGGAGCTTTTTCGTGAAGTGGTCGGCTCGGAAGATGACACAAAGAATATCATGGTCTCTCCATTGAGTGTTTCTCTTGCCCTTGCCATGACATACAATGGTGCCGATGGCACAACCAGGGAGGCAATGGAGGAGACCCTGCATCTCAGCGGCCTTACCGTTGAGGAGATCAACAACTCGTATAAGAACCTGATCCATGCCATGATCAGCCTGGACCCGAAGGTTACTCTCGATATCGCCAATTCGATCTGGTACAGGGATAATTTTTATGTCGAGCCCGATTTTCTCGATGTGAATCAAACCTATTACGATGCAGAGGTTACACCCCTGGACTTTACCGATCCGGCCAGTCTTGATATCATCAATGAATGGGTAGCTGAAAACACCAACGACAAAATAAAAAAGATCATCGATGAGATTGATCCACTGGATGTAATGTTCCTGATCAACGCCATCTATTTCAAGGGTATCTGGACATACCAGTTTGACCCGGAAATGACAACCGATCTGCCCTTTTACCTGGCAGACGGAACGACTGAAGATGTTCCGTTCATGATCATGGAGGCGGATATGATGTATTTTCAGAACGAATTCTTCAAAGCAATCGAATTACCCTATGGTAAGGGGGATTTCAGCATGATAGTGATGGTCCCCCTGAACGATAACTGCACCGACGATGTAATCGATCAGATGAGTGCAGGAAATCTGGACTCCTGGTTCAGTGGATTTTATCTCCGCGAGGGGTTGGATATCCATCTGCCAACATTCCGGTTCGAATATGAGAAGAGTTTGAAAGAAATACTCAGAACACTGGGTATGGCAATAGCTTTTTTACCCGGAGAGGCGGATTTCTCAAAAATCAATCCCTATTTCGAGTTATTCATCTCCGAGGTAAAACACAAAACATTTGTGGAAGTGAATGAGGAGGGTACGGAAGCAGCCGCTGTGACATCAGTCACGATTACCCTGACCAGCGTCGAACCTCCAGACATCTTTGAAGCGAACCGGCCGTTCCTGTTCCTGATTAAAGAGAACACATCCAATGCCCTTGTTTTTATGGGGAAAGTAGCGCTTCCTGTTATTGAAGAGTAGCTGTTTCTCAACAGAAACCACTATGGTAAAACGATCCGTTTAACCTGACCGGTTTACAGATCCAGGGCAGCACATCCGTTACCTTTGTTTTGCTTCTGAATATTCCCGGATCGAATTATTCAAAGACCTTTACATACTATTATTAATCAGCAGATGTTGTCAGGGGACTGAGGAACCGGACAAAATCGTTATGGGGAACGGATACGCAAATTCTGGCATATCGGGAAGCTTCTTCCTTGCGGGTTCGGGTAAAGAAGCTAAGCGAGACGCTTCCAATGTGGTGTTGAAACAGTTTTTCTTCTGATTTATTGATAATAACAAAGATGCCTGTGGGTTCCGAGTTTTGATAAAACTCCCCGGCAAGTAGTTTTTTCTCCTTCAGGAAATCGATGTTCTTTCTGATATCGGTGGTTGTTTTCTCCTTGAATTCCCGTACTGCTTTCTTTCCCTTCTCTGATATTAACAGCTGGTGAACCAGAAGCTGCGCGAATGCATTCACCCCATTGCAGGAATAGAGTAATCTCAGGCGGAACTCATCGTTGAACTCTTTGTTAACCGAATGGATAAAACCCAGTCGTTGTCCGCTCAATCCTACTGATTTACTGAAACTTTCAATAATGATCACATTGGGAAGGTTCATCAGATCCTGAAACATGGTATCGTTATTATCAGAAAAGACCCTTCTGTAGGGACTATCGAAGATGACGATCACACCAGCGTCATTCAATGCTCGTATCAGGGCCAGGATCTGTTCATCTTCGTACTTATTTCCCAGGGGATTATTCGGATCACAAATCACCACAGCAGCATCCCGAAGCGAGGGGATATCTTCCTTCAGGTCATCGAAACTATCGTACATTTCATTTTCCACTTTCCGGATGGTGGAAATGTGTCCGTATGCGCCCCAATAAAAGACAGGAAGCCAGATTTTCTCTACATCAAGGATTTGGGAAATTAAATCCAGTCCTCCCATACTTCCTGCGGTGACTGTCAGGTTATCAATGGATGCATGATTCCCAAAGAACTCCTGGTTGATGGCTCTCTTCAATTCGTCCATCCCTGAATTTTGTGGATAAACCTGCAATGCAGGACTGTTGAAATCGATCTCTTCAATGACCTCTTTCAGGTCGATGTTGCAAACGGAGTTCACCCCGCGGTTCAGGTAAAGGTATTCCTCGCCGGTTTCCTTACTCAGTTTTTTTATCTTTTCACCAATACCAACGATTGCCGAAAACCGGGCTCCACTTTTATTAATTTTCATATTTCTAAACGATTTTATAAATGGATCACTTCGCCAAAGGCAGCTGCGGCTGCTTCCATGATTGCTTCTGACATGGTTGGATGAGGATGAACGGATTTGATCAATTCATGTCCTGTGGTTTCCAATTTTCTGGCAACCACAATTTCTGCGATCATTTCTGTCACATTGGCTCCGATCATGTGAGCCCCCAAGAGCTCACCATATTTAGCATCAAGCACAAGTTTTACAAATCCTTCTTTTTGTCCTGCAGCACTGGCTTTTCCGGAAGCTGTAAAGGGGAACTTCCCCACTTTTATCTCATACCCGGCTTTTTTTGCTGCTTCCTCTGTCATACCAACGGAAGCCACTTCAGGAGTCGTGTAAGTGCATGCCGGGATATTGTTATAATCCATCGGTTGTGGCGTTCCCCCTGCAATTTTCTCAACACAAATGATCCCTTCTGCAGAAGCGACGTGGGCAAATGCGGGACCATGAACGATATCTCCAATTGCATAAACTCCCTGAGCGGTTGTCCTGTAGTATTCATCCACTCTGATCTTCCCCTCTTCAATCTCAATACCCAGTTCATCGATCCCGATTCCTTCTATATTTGGAGTGATCCCGACTGCCGAAAGGACCACTTCAGCTTCTTTCTCTTCTTCGCCTTTAGCTGTTTTTATCCTGACCTTGCAGAGATCATTGGCTACCTCAACCGATTCAACGGTTGAATTGGTCATGATTTTCATGCCTATTTTTTTAAACGACCGCTCGAGTTGTTTTGAGACCTCCTGATCCTCCAGTGGGACAACATTCGGGAGGAATTCAACCAGCGTAACCTGGCATCCCAGGGATTGGTAGAACCAGGCAAACTCACCGCCAATGGCTCCGGATCCGACAACCACCATGGTTTCGGGCAATTTTTGCAGGGTCATTGCCTCCCTGTAACCAATCACTTTTTTGCCGTCAATTTTCAGGTTCGGCAATTCTTTCGGACGGGCGCCGGTAGCCAGGATGATATGATCCGATGTATATTCCTCCTTCTTTCCGTTTCCTCCATCGACCTCAACTTTCCCGCTTCCGGCCAGTTTACCGGATCCTTTGATGTGATCAATCTTATTCTTCTTAAACAAAAACTGTATGCCCTTACTCATTCCTTCAGCCACTTCACGACTACGGGCAATCATTTTGCCAAAATCGGGGGTAGCTTCCCCATTCAGGGCGACCCCAAATTCCTCTGCGTGTTTTACATATTGGAATATCTGGGCACTTTTAAGCAGTGATTTTGTGGGAATACATCCCCAGTTGAGGCATATCCCTCCCAATTCCGCACGCTCAACAACCCCAACCTTCATTCCCAGTTGAGCAGCACGTATGGCAGCAACATATCCTCCCGGCCCACTGCCAATAACAATTACATCATATTTCATTCGTATAAATTTTTATAAACTGCCTGCGAATTTACGCTGATTTTCAACAAACAGAAACTTTTTATATATAAAATAGTGGACTCCCGTCGTGCAAACAGAACCGATTACCTTACCTGCTTCCTCAACAGCCATGCTTTGATCAATTGCCTGTAAATGCGTGCAATGATAAACATAATCACCAATGTGAATATAATGGAGGCACCGGATGGGATATCGAACCGATACGAGATGAACAATCCTGCAAAGCAACCCAACAGGGCAATCAATATAGAAACAAAAATTATATTTCTGAAACTTCGTGTAAAAAGATTGGCAATGGTCTGTGGAATGGTCAGCAAAGAAATGATCAGGATAATCCCCATCACCCTGATGTTTAAGACAATGGTAAGAGCTACAAGGCTGAGCAAAATGTAATTGATCAATTGAACGGGTGCCCGGTAGGTTCTGGCATATTCCGGATCAAAGGAAACATAAAGGATTGTTTTGAAAAAGGTTAGAAAAAAGAGTACCATGATGACATTCAGGATCAACATCATATAGAGATCCAGGTTGGTAACTGTAAGGATACTCCCAAACAGGTAACTCATCAGGTTTGGTGCATATCCGGGTGTAATGAAGATAAAGATGATCCCAAGGGCCATTCCAAAGGACCACCACATCCCGATCACCGAATCCTCCCTGATATCGGCTTTTTTTGTAACAAGCTCAATTCCCAGGGCGGTGAGCACAGCAAAGACGGCTGCTCCAAGAATCGGATTTATGCCAAGGAAATAGCCAATGCCAATGCCGCCGAAAGAGGCATGCGTAATTCCGCCACTTAAAAATACCATTCGCTTTGAAACAATATAGGTTCCGATAATCCCACAGGATACGCTGGTAAAGATGGCTGCAAGCATTGCTTTCAGAAGAAACTGGTACCGGAATATTTCAAAAAGGGCATCCATACATCTTAGTTTTGATGTTTCTTAAGTACAGTATGAGGAACGTCTCCGTGTGTAATCAACTGAATAGGACAATTGTAAGCTGCCAGCTGTTTTTCCGTTATAACATTGGACTCATGATAATGAAAATTTCTGTTTACGCAGGCAATGGTCTTGATGTAATAGGAAATGATCCCGATATCATGAGATACTATAATGATGGCCATCCTTTTGTTCAACTCCCGCAACATTTCATAGAGTTCACCTTCAAATTTATTATCGACATAAGTACCTGGCTCATCAAGGATAAGCAGGTCGGGGGATGATATGATTGCCCGGCACAACAAAACCCGTTGTAACTGTCCTCCGGATAATTCTCCAAGGTGTTTCTTCCAGAGCCCTTCCAGTCCTGTCTCAACCAGAAGTTCATAGGCCAGTTCTTTTTCAGCTTTTGTATATTTTGAAACGATACCTTTCCTGTTCATCAATCCGGAAAGGATCACGTCACAGACAGATATTGGGAACTTACGATCCATTGCAAAGGATTGTGGCAGATAACCAATAGTGCTCATTTTATCCAATCCTTCCCTGAAATAGGTGATCTCTCCCTTAACGGGTTTAAGTAAGCCAAGGATAATTTTCAGTAACGTGGTTTTACCCCCTCCATTCGGTCCGATAATTCCGATAAAATCTTTTTCATAGATAGAAAAATTAACATTCTTAAGGATGATCTCGTCATCATACCCTGCGGATAATCCTTTCAATTCAATCAGTTTTTTCACCGTTTCCGCGTTTTAATAATCAATCATTATCCTGAAAAGAGTGAACAAGGGCATTCACGATTTGCAGCACCGAGGCTTTCCAATCCTCATCCAGCGGATTAATCCGGACGATTTTCCCATCCAGTTCATCAGCAACAGCCCGGGCATTATCCATATCGAATTGTTCCTGCACAAAAACTACGTTCATGTTCTCTTTTTTCGCATGGTCAATTAATTCCATCAAGTAACCGGGAGATGGTTCTTTCCCTTCCCATTCAATGGCAACCTGTTCAATTCCATAATCTGCTGCAAGGTAGGTCAGGGCAGGGTGAAAGATGATGAATGATCGTCCCTCGAAATCTTTTAACATCAGTTCAACTGTCAGATCCAATGAATCCAAATCTTTCCTGAAACGGATGTAATTTGTACGATAAAATTCCTCGTGGTCCGGATCGATCTCCACCATTGCCCGGTAGATGTTTTCCGCTATGATCTTTACCCTTCTTGGAGATACCCAGGTATGTGGATCCACTCCACCCGGGTGGCCATGATCAGTGAGTAAAAAATCATCTCCCCGGATCAGTTCGATCCCCTGAGAAAGATCGAATAGTACCATTTCAGGATTTGAAGCTGAGATCTTATCCATCCAGGAATACTCAAATCCGATATGGCCGGCCATGAAGTAAGCAACCGACTCCTCTAATCGTGCAATCTGTTGTGGTACAGGTTCATAACTTGCCGGATTCGCACCCGGAGGAATCAGAACATTCACTTCATACAATTCTCCGGCAATCTGCCCGATGAAATATTTCTCTGGAAGGATACTTACGGAGAGGAGGGCTTTGTCAAGTTCGGGCTTATTCCGGCTGCATGCAACAAAAAAAACGAAGATTAATGTATAGAGAGCAATACGACGCATCCAATTTAGAATTTATGTAAATAGCAAAATTACCAGAAATTCCCGGAATAAATAATCATTCATCCAGGAAAATCATTCTGTATAATTGGTTCTTTGGAAATGTTTGCCTAAACCTGTAATTTAGGATTTTTGATACACCTGGCAAATGGCAGAAACAGGATCAAATGAGCCAGTTGACTTATCCATTAAAACAACACTTGTAAAGCAGGCATAATCACATGAGTCATTTGTCAGAAGAGAAACTCAAATCTCTACAAGAGTTTATTGGTCAGGAGATGGACATCAGCAAGTTCATTCATACCACTCCTTCCCGGAAATTTGCGGAAGAGATCATCACAAATGGTTTTAAATTTGAGAATCATCTGATGCACACCACGGATCAAGTTTCCGGGTTCGATCTGGTAGAGTTGAATTATTTTATACTGATCCGGAGGAATTACGGACACTTTATCCTGGTAATAGAAATTTCCGATGAATTGATCATTGAATTCACCAAACAGTTACAATCATTTAATTTTCATTTTTCCGAGGCATTAAGCAAATATCCACCCGATTTTAACGAGGATGAAAATCCGGTATATACTTTACCTGAGCAGTTTGTCAAGGGATATTTTGATCAACAGACGTTGGAGAAAAGGTATAACCCTGTATTTGATCCCCATTTCCGGTCACCCCTGTTTGAAAAAAACATCAAGCGGTTAACCCGAAAAATTCTTTGAATTTTTCGCCATTTATGGCTGACGAAAAGTCAAATTCAAGTATGTCAACTGTTTCACTCAACAGTTATCTTCAAAACCTATGAAAAAATCTACATTAGTTCCCTCTCCTGTCCATCAAACCAGGTTTTAAACTGCGACACTTTTTCACGGCTCACAATGATCTCCTTTTCAAATTCCTGGTCCAATCGTACCTTAAGCCTGCTGTTAGAATACATGATTACATCCGCAACCGCATTTATATTCACGATAAACGACCGGCTAACACGAAAGAACCGTTCCGGATTGAGGAGAGATTCCAGTTCTTCAAGTTTATAATCGATGATGAATCGTTTGCCCTGGTTTGTCAACATAAAGACGGTCCTTCCTTCGGCATAGAAAAGCGAAATATTATTTGTGGTTACAGACCGGATATGTTCACCCACTTTCACCATAAACCGTGTCTTATAATTTTTTTGAAGCTGCGAGAGAGCCTGGCTGAGTTCCTCAAACTGTATCCGGTGTTTTACCGTTGGTAAACTCTCCCGCAAGCTTTCCAGTTTTGTCATGCTTCGATACAGGTCTTCATAGGAGATGGGCTTGAGCAGGTAATCTATGCTATTCACCTTGAATGCATCGATGGCATACTCGTTATAGGCAGTGGTAAATATTACCGGGCTATTTACCTGTGTTCTTCTGAATATTTCAAAACTTATTCCATCAGCAAGCTGGATATCAAGGAATATCAAATCTACCGCATTTTCTATGTTCTCGAGCCAGCGGACTGTTTTTTCTACCGTATCGAACCTGCCGCAGATCTGGATATCGGGGTCATACTGTTTGAGGAGTCGTTCGAGCTTTTCAGCTGCCGGAGTTTCATCTTCAACGATAATAACTTTCATGAGATTGAACTGTACGTTTATATTTCTTCTTCCATTATTTCCAGAAGGGGAATGTCGATTTCCAAATGGTCCTTCTTCCTGGATAGTTCTACCGGTTGATTGGAATAAAAACGATAGGCTCGGACCACATTCATATCGAAGAGATCTTTTGAGTGATCCGGTTTAAGTCGATCGTTTTGCCGATATGAGAAGAGAATGGATTTGTTTTCTCTTGGGCAAATGCTCAGCACAAGGGGTAACACAGCAGTAATGATACTATTTCTAATCGCATACTCTGTAAAGTCCTGCAATGATCCCGGCACCATTTTCTTTGTCTCAACCTCGCTTATAGCATCCAATTTCAGGTGAATATTATCCTCATATTTTACATTCATAATTTGAATAAAATTTTTTGTCGCCTCAATTTCATCTTTTACATCCACGAGCTCATTCTTTTTACTTTCAAGTTTGTATCGGTAAAAGCCGGACAATTGGGAGATGAATTTCTCAGCAGATAAAGGATCTTTATGAATCAATGAGATCAGGGATTCCAGGCTTTCATAGAGGAACTGGGGATTGATCTCATTCTTAAAAGACTCCAATTCAAATTCAAGATTCTCACGGATTGCATTCTCTTTTGATAACATGACAACGTTTTGCTGGTTCAGATAATAAACGCTGAAATACACCATTGTATATAGGATTGCGGAGAGAATAAAAATGATATTAAACGTCAGGAATTCCGTGAGAAAGGAGCTATAACCCACCAGGATGTAGAAATAGAATGCAACGACTGCCGAAGTAATCAAAGCGCCATAGATCATGCTAATCCCCACCTGGATGATGATCCGCAGGCTCTCCTTTCGATCCATCGAATAAAACCGGTTCAGAAGAAGGATGATCATTCTGAGTCCCTCCATCAGCAGGTAGGTCAGAATGATGATCAGGAATGCTTCATAACTGAAGAAATTTTCGGTAATCTGGTAAAGGCTATCAAACAGGGTCAGCATAAAGAGGTAGACCATGATCCCATATACCGGTGGGACCAACAGTCTAAATAACGGATTATGAATAAATAACTTACCCTTCATCACATTGATTGATTACCGGAAGCCTGACGGTGAAAAAATCATCCTTGTCAATGGTCATTTCTTTGGATGAATAGAATTGAAACCGCTTTTTAATGTTTTCCAATCCTATTTTCAGCGATGCAGCTCCGGATGGATTTCGTACCAGGTTATTTTTGACGGTGATAAAAAATGGTTTTCCGATGTAATTGTTTCTAACGGTTATATAATCTTCCTGTTCCTGAATGATCTCAACGTGCAGCGGAACGTCTTCTGAAATGGTATTGTGCTTGATCGCATTTTCAACCAGCATTTGCAAGCTTAGTGGTGGAATCCAGGTCTCCATGATCTCTTTTTTCAAATCGTGGGAAAACTGATAGGCATTTTCAAATCTTACCCGGAGCAAAAAGTTATAGGCTTCCAGGAATTCCAGTTCATCTTTCAATTTCACCAGGTTCGATTCCTTATTGGCAAATACGTATTGGTAGGTTTGAGCCAATCTTCGAATAAATTCTTCGGTAAGCCGTATATCCCTGAAAACCAATGAAGAGATGGTATTCAACGAATTGAACAGATAGTGAGGTGTTAGCTGGCTGCGGAGGGCATCAAACTGTAACCTGATCTGATCCCTTTTCAGCCTGACTGATTCAATCTGCACTACGGTATATTGATGATAGGAATAGAGCAGAAAATCACCCACTGTGTAGACGAACGTAATGAAAAAAGCAAGAATACTTAATTTCAGAACACCATCCGGATAGTTTGCAGAGAGTTCATTTATGGAAGGGATGAGTTGTGCTATCGAGCTGATGAGATAAATCAGCAATAATCCAATGGGGATGGTGATCAGATTATTAAAGAGCAAGCCCAACAGGAATCGTTTCAACATGCTTCTCTTCCAGGGCAGGATTTTATGAAGCCATGTACTGCACAGAACGAGCAGGAGACCAACTATATTTACGACAAATACGCTCAAAACCGCATAACCTGCCACCTCATAATAATCAGGCAGGGTCCTGGTTTCACTATAGATCAGGTAAGCAAAAAACAGAAAAGCCAGCGGAGTACTGATGATTATACTTCTTAGGTACTTGTTCATGGCGCGGATGAAAAAATAAAAACCGGAAGAACAAAGTTACTTAAATCCGCAGAATCAGTAAAATCTTCCGGTTAATATAATAAAAGAAAGGGTTATCGTTACTTGTTATATATTTTATCCATTACTCTTCTGTACTCACTATCTGAAGAGATTGTCCGGGCCGTTTCGAAGAAAGTATTTTTTATCATCTCGTTATCCATATCTGCTTTTTCGGCAAGTTTTACCAGGACTAAAGCCTTTTCCGAGTTTGAGGAGATCCTGGCTGCACTTTCCAGGATCATGATTTGTGTCCGGGTTTCAAGGTCAAGGTTACCAATCAGGTCTCTCAATACCTGCCCCTGTTCTGTACTGCTGCTGATCGTATTGAGTGATTCGAAGAAAGCAGTCATCACCTTTTCATCCTGTTCACCCAGCCACTGTATTGAAGACCGCAAAACAGAGCCCTTTTCGCTATTTGAATCGATCTGCTTCGTGGTAATGAAGATGCCGACCAGGCAGGCTTTATTCTGAGGTTGTGCGTTTAACAGTTTTCGCAATACGCTGCCCTTTTCCGAATTGCTTGAAATACTATTCACCACCCCGAAATATCCCAGAATAACCTCTTTATCGGTCAGGCGGATATCGTCCATACTGCGCAGGACAGATCCTTTTTCGGTTGATGAACTAACCTGTTTCAGGTTATCAAACAGGATCACCAGGACATCATCTTCGAGATCCTGGTTCTCTATCAGCTTTCTCAGGGCACTTCCGATTTCCGAGCTGCTTGACATACTCTTAATCACTCCAAAGTAAGCATCCGTCATGTTGGGATGGTCAAAATTCAGGTGTTCAATGGATCGCAATACCGATCCCCTTTCACTGTTAGACGTCATCCTGGTGGCGGTATACAGTGCTGAGACATATTGCGGGTCGGTCAGGTCATGGTTTCTTATTGCATTTCGCAAAACGCTTCCAATTTCGCTATTTGAGGAGAGTCTGGAAACTCCCTTGAAGTAGGCTGCAGCGACCCGGTCATCATTCAAAAAGCGATCACTGAATTTCCGGTATATATTCCCCCGCTCACTATTTGAGCTAATGGAATTTGCTATTTCGATAGCAACCTTGCTCAGTTCTTCATTCGAGAGCTCCCCAATCGTTAACAAAACCTGAAAATAGGTTCCTTTAACATGATTGCTTCTGATCTGATCGATCTCTTCCAGGACACGATCTGTTCCACTCCCGGTATACATTCTTCTGGCTCTTCCCTCAGCGTCAATCCCGGTCATTCGGATTACATCCAGCAATACATCCTCGAGCCATTCTCTTCCAGCGGGTTCATACGAAAGCTCATTTCTGCCTTCAAAATATTCATACTGTAAATTCCCCCGGATATCACTGTCAATTTTTATTGACCTCCTGTTGCCAAAGGTTATCTTTGTGATGGATAGATAACCTCCCGGAGAGATGCTTTCAATGGACCTGTCGTCATCAGCAACCCTAATCTTGCCCCTGTATTTAAATGCATATGTTGATACACCATCGGATGCTTTAAAGCTGTGAACTCCATTGAGGTTTATTGATGAGATCACTGTCGTATCCTGTTGAAGCAGCCGGGAGTTACTTTTTGCCCCGATGGTTGCTACTGGAGGAAGAAACAGCAATGCAAGAATGATCACTGTTATTCCTGCTTTTTTTCCTTCTGTTTTCATGATGATTTTTGTTTGATCAGCCAGTGCGATACAGTTTCACATGAACAAAAATCGATCAATATATACAAGAAAAAAAACAAAAATACATGAACCATCAGATTCATGTACTCAATTGTGAAATGGATGTATCAGAGCAGGATTTTAGTCGAGCAATTCGGCTAATTTTGTCCAAAGGTCATCTCCCCGAAGGTTTTTACCAATAATAACCCCTTCCCTGTCAAGCAGGAAGTTGGCGGGGATTCCCCTGACAGCATACAATTTAGCCGGTTCACAATCCCAGTATTTAAGGTCAGATACGTGTGTCCAGGTCAATTGATCATCTTCGATTGCTTTCAACCAATCATCCCTGGCATCCGGCTGGTCAAGCGAAACACCCAGCACATCAAATCCTTTCTCATGATAGTCCTGCCAGGCAGCAACTACATTAGGATTTTCCTGTCTGCATGGGCCACACCAGGATGCCCAGAAGTCAATCAACAGAATCTTATCGAATAAAGATGAAAGGGTTACCGGATTGCCATCGGGATCATTCAGGGTAAAATCAGGGAGCAATTGGGGGAATAATAACGATTCCTTTTTAATGATTATAGGCATCCAACAGGTCGTTCGCTGCTGAAAAGGGACTGATGTTTCTCTTCAGGACATTCTCCTCATAGCTGGAAAGGATATCCCGGATTTTCTTGTGGTTATAGAAATCATGTTTCAACCGCTCATCAATGGTTTCATACATCCAGTATTTTGCCTGTTCCTGGCGTTTCGTCTGGAAGTATCCGTTCTCCCTGGTAAGGTCACAATACTCATGGATGGTATCGAGGATTTCGGGAATGCCTTCGTGTGTCAGGGCGGAACAGGTTAATACTTTGGGAGTCCAGTCAGAGCTGGCAGGTGGGAACAGATGCAGGGCATTCTGGTATTCTCTTTTTGCCTGCTCAGCCAATTTCTTATTTGTTCCATCGGCTTTTGTAATCGCAATGGCGTCTGCCATTTCCATAATACCCCGTTTAATACCCTGAAGTTCATCACCGGCACCGGCAAGCATCAGTAACAGAAAAAAGTCGACCATTGAATGTACAGCAACTTCCGATTGTCCGACACCCACGGTTTCAATAAAAATGACATCAAATCCTGCCGATTCACAAAGAATAATGCTTTCTCTGGTTTTCCTGGCAACACCTCCAAGGGATCCTGCAGAAGGTGACGGTCTGATAAAGGCATCTGGATCAGCGGAGAGTTCCTCCATCCTGGTTTTGTCGCCCAGGATACTTCCTTTTGACCGGCTGCTGCTGGGGTCAATGGCCAACACAGCCAGTTTATTCCCTCGTCCGGTAACGCGTCTGCCCATCGATTCAATGAAGGTACTTTTACCAACACCCGGAACACCGGTAATTCCTATGCGGATCGACTTTCCACTGAAGGGCAGGCACTTTTCAATGATTTCCCTGGCCAGGATCTGATGCTCGGATAAACTGCTTTCAATCACTGTGATCGCCTGACTAAGAACAATTCTGTTGCCCTCCCGGATACCGGTGAAATAGTCCTTCGGTGACAGGTTTTTCTTTCGCAGTTTTTTAAACTTTTCAACCGCATCGTTACTGAGGGAAGGAGGTTTATCCACACCATTACTGAGATGCAATGCACTTTTGGTCTTTTTAACCATATTAACGACTTTGCAACTACGAAATTACTTTTTCTATTGAAGCATGGAACAAATCAGTCGTTCGAAGAAGTGACTTCCACATCACCGGTAACCCGAAGGATCACAGTTGTGTTTTTCGGATCATTGGTGATGATGGTAATGGTTTTATTCTGTTTTCCACGTCTTGTTCCGGCACTGAACGTAGCTTTAATCGAGCTGGATTGTCCCGGCGGGATAACTTTTTCTTTCGGGATCACTGCTGTACATCCACAACTCGAAGAGATCTTTCTCAGGACAAGATTGCTTTTCCCCGTATTGGTAAACTGGAACTCGTGAGAAACTGAAGCTTTCTGGGCTATTTTTCCAAAATCGAAGGTTTTCGTATCAAACTGGATCGAAGGAGCCTCCTTTAGCTCCTCTTCACTTAAACCGGTAAAATCTTCTTCAATCGTTGCAGAGATAGTTAGAAGGTTGTTCTTAAGAGCCTCCTCATTCAGCAATACATTCACACGATCAATTACAAATCCCCAATCATTCTTCTTCCCTGCATCATACGTTGCCTCGATGACTCCTTTTTCATTGGGTTGAAGCTGTTCAGGTATGGTTTTCAGGGTAAGGTGGGCGGGAACTCTTTCAAAAGTAACCGACAGGGGTTGTTCTGAAACGTTGACCATTTCCATCAATATGGTTTTTTGCTGTCCCTCCTTCACTTTAATAAATGCAAGGTGATTGGACTTAAACCTCATCCCGCCGATGATATAGGGGTAATCATCCTCTATTGTTCTGGGTCTTGGATTAACATCACCCATTATTCTGAGAACAACATTGGGTTGTTCTGCATTTGAAAAGACATTCACACTTTTATTGAATTTGTTGGGTCTGTTTCTGGGATTATAGGTCGCTTTCACAAATCCTTTTCCACCCGGTACTATCGGTTCTTTAGACCAGTCAGGTGAAGTACAGCCACATGATGCAACAACGCGGTTAATAATCAGCGGGACACTTCCTGTATTGGTAAAAACAAATGTACAGGTTGCCGGCCCATCGCTCTCTTCAATCTTACCAAAATCGTGCTGCACCTTATCAAATGACAATGATGCATTCTTTTGCTGGGAGAATAGGACTCCTGAATTCCCCATTATTATCAAAGAAACCAATCCTATAATAACTCTCTTCATAATGTTTGCTATTTATCGATCAATAATTTTAACGGATCAAAAGTAATAAAGTTTGCAATTTATAAATAATTTTACACTGATAAATGGATTTTATTCTATCTTTAAATATCAGGAAATTCAGGCAATCCATTAAAACCGGATCTCAAGCTGAGGATATTAAGTGTAGACATGTAATGAGGATCGGCCACGTCAAATACATCTTCTGTTTAGGATTTTTCTTATTGTTGGTAGGAAATAAGGCTGTTGGTCAATTTTACAATGGTCTTCAAATGGATTTTGGAAAAAGCCGGGTTCAATACTGGGATTTTTATTGGTCATACTACCGGTTTGAGAAATTTGATACCTACTTCAATGAGTATGGGCGAGAATTAGCTGAATACACCGCCAAGTATGCAGAGAAGCGGATCATCGAGCTGGAAGATTATTTTGATTACTATTTGGACAAGCGATTGATCTTCATCATCTACAACAAGCTTTCCGACTTCAAACAGAGCAATATAGGCCTTATTGCAGGCAATGAGGAGTTCAACACAGGGGGTGTAACAAAAATCATCAAGAACAAGGTCATTTTATTTTTTGAGGGAGATCATAAAAAATTTGAACAGCAGATCAGTTCTGCAATTGCTGAGGTACTGATCTACGAAATGTTGTACAGTGGTGATGTGAAGGACAGAGTGGCAAACTCCACGTTAATTAACCTGCCAGACTGGTACTATAAGGGCTTGATATCCTATCTTTCCAATCCCTGGGATTATGAAGTTGAAAACCGGATCAAGGATGGGATTCTTTCCGGGAAGTATAAACGGTTCAACCGGTTAACTGGTGAAGAGGCAATCTATGCCGGGCACTCGTTCTGGAAATACCTGGCAGAAGAGTATGGTGAAGCGATCATTCCAAACATCATTTATCTGACAAGAATAAACAAGAATGTGAACAATGGATTCCTCTATGTTTTGGGCTTTAAAATCAAGGAACTTTCCAGGGAATGGCTTGCATATTACCAGGATCTTTACAAGGATGTAAATGAAAACCGGGACATGCCGGAAGGTGCTCCTGTCCTTAAAAAGCCCAAAAAATCAAGGGTTTATAAGGAGATAAAGATCAGTCCGGATGGCCGGTATATAGCCTATTCAACCAATGAATCGGGTCAATACAAAATATGGCTTTATGACGAATTGACGGGCAAGCATAAGAAGATCTATAAAAAAGAGCCTAAGCTTGATCAGATTACCGATTATTCTTATCCGATCATCGCGTGGCACCCCTCCGGGCAACTCTTTGCTTTCATCACAGAAGAAAAAGGAGGTATTGCGCAGTATCTCTACCGGTTATCCACTCGTGAGATTGAACGAAAAAATCTCTTGTATTTCGACAAGATCCTCGATTTTTCGTACTCCCATGACGGAACACTCTTTGTCTTTTCCGCCGTAAAAGAAGGCATAACTGATCTGTTCGTACACAACATTGCTTCTGGCACAAATGAGCAGATCACCCGGGATCTGGCTGATGATTTCTATCCCCGGTTTATCCATAACTCCGAAGCGATTATTTTCAGTTCAAACAGGCTTAATGATACCCTTGATTTTGATCGGGATCTGTCTGAAAAATTAGGACTTACCTTCGATCTCTTTATGTATAATTATAAAAACAGGTCACCCTATCTTACCCGTCTGAGAGAGGGCAAATACATTGATAAGCTGCAGCCGGCTGAAATAAAATATAACAACTTCCTTTACCTGAACGATCAGAATGGCATTCTGAACCGTTATGTTGCTAAATTTGACAGTGCCATCAGTTACATCGACACCACGACACATTACCGTTATTTTGCCGAATCCTATCCCCTAACCAACTATGAAAGGAATATCCTGGAACAGGATTATTCTCAGAATCCAGTAACCTATGGTGAGATTATATATTCGAACGGCAGGTATTACATGTACAAAGACCAGCTTCTTAACGATCCGGAATTGATTTCTCAACCCTTGAAAAACACTGCATTCCGAAAGGTCAGGACACGTGAGCTTCACAAAGCAGATAGTATTGAGCAAATCCGGCAACAGTTGATCCGGGAGGACAAAATGAGAAGGGATACACTAACCAAACCGCTTTATGCATACTTTGAAAAAGATGAATTGATCGATATCAACAAATACATTTTCGAGGAGGAAAAAAAGAACTATTACAACCAGCTTCTCCTGAAAGAGTATAGTGACATTGATCTTGATACGGGGGAATTGGAGCTGCCCAATATCAGAATTTATGAAACCGCTTTCTATACCAATTATTTTGCCACGCAGGTTGATTTCAGTTTCCTGAACAACTCCTATCAAACCTTTACCGGCGGGTCGGTTTACTATAATCCGGGATTAAATATGCTTTTCAGAGTAGGCACGAATGATCTGTTTGAGGATTACAAGATCACTGGAGGTTTCCGGTTTGCCGGTGATTTTGACAGTAATGAATACCTGATCAGTGTTGAAAGCCTGAAAGGGAGATACGACAAGCAATTGATTTTTCACCGCCAGGCATTCAATGCCCTGGCAGAATACTCCACTACAGAATCCACATTAATCAAAGTACATTCCAACGAACTTTATTTTTCACTTCGGTATCCGTTAAACCAGGTCAAGGCTTTGAAAGGGACCGTCCAGATCCGGAGAGACAGGAATGTATATCTGGCCACTTCAACCTGGACACTCAATGAGAAGAATGATTACAGGACCTGGGCAGGGCTGAAACTGGAATATATTTTTGACAATACACGCTACAAGGGGCTTAATATTTACAACGGTACCCGGTATAAGATCTTCGGTGAATTTTATTACCAGCTGGAGCAGAAAAAATCCGATCTTTTTGTGTTGGGAGCGGATATCCGGCATTACCAGAAAATACATCGTGATCTGATCTGGGCTAACCGTTTTGCTGCCAGCACATCATTCGGCCACAGCAAACTGATCTATTACCTGGGAAGTGTTGATAACTGGATCTATTATTTGAACAAGAAGTACAGGGATAATCCCTTTGACAAGTCCATTCCAGTTGACGCCAGCCAGAATTATGCTTTTCAGACCCTGGCAACCAACATGCGGGGATTCATTCAAAACATCCGTAATGGGAACAATTTTGTACTGATAAACAGTGAGATCCGGTGGCCTGTGATCCGCTATTTTGCCAATCATCCGATCGGTTCTAACTTTCTCTCCAATTTTCAGATTGTTGGTTTTGCAGATGTTGGTACAGCCTGGAGTGGGACCCATCCATGGGCAGGCTCGAATGCTTATGACAGGGAGGAGATAAAAAATGGTCCGATAACGGTCACGATCAAGACAAACCGGGATCCCTTTGTATATGGTTTTGGTTGCGGGTTGAGAAGTCAGCTTTTCGGATATTTTATCCGGGCTGACTGGGCATGGGGAATCGAAAGTGATGTTCTTCTTCCCCGCATCTTCTACCTCTCTTTGAATCTCGATTTTTAATGCAACCCGATTGAGTTTTATCGTATAGCTTCCGGCTGGATAAATCCCATAAAACATACCCATCGCAATGATCACAACGCAAACCATAAAAACCCTTGCCAGGAAATACCAAAAAGAGATCATCCGGATCAGGAGACACCTTCACATGTATCCTGAGTTGTCTTTCCAGGAGTGGAAAACATCAGAATTCATTGCCGGGGAGTTGAGAACCATGAATATCCCGTTTCAATCTGGAATTGCCGGAACCGGAATCATCGGTACGATCGAAGGGAACAATCCTGAAAGTAAGGTTATTGCATTGCGAGCCGAGCTGGATGCTCTTCCCATTTCAGAAGCGAACCGCGTGAACTACCGGTCGAAAAATGACGGGGTGATGCATGCATGCGGTCATGATGTACATGTCTCCTGCCTGTTGGGCAGTGCCAGGATAATAAACGAGATCCGGAATGAGTTTGATGGAACCGTTCTGCTGGTTTTTCAGCCGGGTGAAGAGCTTATTCCCGGTGGTGCAAAACGAATGCTTGATGAGGGGGCACTTCAACATCCCCGACCTCAGGCAATCATTGCGCAACATGTTGCACCTGAATTGGAAACGGGACAAATTGGCTTTCGCAGCGGTATCTATATGGCTTCAAACGATGAGTTATACATCACCATAAGGGGAAAAGGAGGGCATGCCGCTTTCCCGAAAGAGACAACCGATAGTGTCCTGATTGCCTCAAAAATCGTCATTGCCCTGAAAGAGTCGATCGATGAAAAGAAATCAGGAGGTGTACCAACCATTCTCTCTTTCGGAAAATTCCTGGCTCAGGGTGCCACCAACGTCATCCCCGGGGAAGTCACAATAGAAGGAACATTCCGCACATTCAACGAGGGATGGCGTCAGGAAGCACACCGCATCATGAGAGAAA
>Ga0315547_1000434_pt1 | contig 42687 bp, 67 predicted proteins | sample SalMarSW160240MG_2_FD_202542 | JGI IMG/M metagenome (GOLD analysis project Ga0315547, IMG submission 202542) | Salt marsh sediment microbial communities from the Plum Island Ecosystem LTER, Massachusetts, United States - Salt Marsh Sediment SW1601-240 ...
AGTCTGGGAATCTTTACCTGAGCCAGTGACAGTTATATAGTTACCATACTGACTGAAGCTAACATTAGTCTGAGGTATATTCCCAGCTGGATACTCAACTCTAGACACCCTTATTAAGTCAGTGGCTATACTTGATATATCGCAACCTAGCTTTAACTTGGTATAGCTGATATAATATTCAGTAGCATCAGACATACTTCCAGTGGACAGTATCTTAATCTTGCCACTGGCATAGTCCATAGTGTAGTCAGTATCCCTAGTATATGTAGTTGCTTTATCAGTGGTAGTCACTGTCTCAGAGCCAACGTCTGACAGATTATTAGCTAGATTAACCCAAGTGCCGAAGCTAGAGGTAAAGCTCTCATCAGCCACTTCAAAGACTAAGGTAGCATCGTATATTTGTTCTCTAGGGAAGAACCTAGATAAGTCTGACACCGCTCTATCTACAGCTCTGTCTATCATGTCAGGAGTTAGTATATCCTTGTCTGGGTTGGCTAAGTCCGTTCTAATCTTTGCTCTTATCTCTGTTAGATTCATCTTTACTTTCCTCCTGTATCATTCTTTGCAGCAGTCTCAATTCTCCATCAATCCTCAGCGCTTCCTGAAGTAGTGCCTGCTCCTGCTGCTTTATAGCGTTAATCTGAGCCACCACTTCCTGCTGTCTTTTCTTTGCGTCTGCTAATTGTTCTTTAATCTCCATTAGTGCCTCTAGTTTTTTAATAATCTAATGAACCTTTCTATAGCTAATCCCATAAGACTGATAGATATTATCAGTTCCCCAACAACTGTTGCTTTGCTAGGGTCATACCATATAAATTCTCCATAGAGCAGGATATTCCAGAATGTCCAAGTTGATATACCTGCCATTGCCAGAAGAGCCATGTAGCATATTATGTCTTTAATAGAGTTCATTAACCCTCTCCCTCCAATACCTTCTTGTGACCGTTTTCGTCCATATAGCATAAGTTACCCCCTTCAACCCAAAGATAGCCTGCTGCCCCCCCGGGTGAAGTTGCTCTAGTATGAAAAGCTCTGTCCTCTCCATAATTCCAATCACCGTCTATCACACTATCAATACGGAAGTGATAATCACTATCAGGGTCTAAACTCGTAGCTTTATACAGAACATAGCCAGGGGCATTATAGTCCGTAACCTGCACATAATCCCCCCAAGTTCCATAGGAAGTTGTTTTCCCCCATTCAAAAATATAATAAACCACACTCCCATTTGCACTACCTTTATCCCATAGATACCCTCTAAGGACGGCTTCAATTGTCTTTATCTCTTCTGCCCTTATGGTTTGAACTGTTGCTGGTGTTTTTGCCATCTATCAAATCTCCTAATACAAGTCAGTTCCTACAGGGATTTGAAGTTTACCTAAATTAAATATCTTCTGGTTGCTCATGTCGAGCATAACCTCTACATCCACCTTTGTTGAGGTAATTTGCATAGCAGGAATCCCATTAGCAGTAAACTTAAATGCCACATCAGCGTCTAGTATAAGCAGGTTAGCGTAGCCATATATTTTGCCTTCATAAGTTTCAGCAGCAGAATAGAATTTCAGTTTATTGTCCCCATACATCTGTATTCCGCTATCGGCATCTATTACTACACCACTTTCGTTATACCACTCACCATCAACCTTTGTATAGGAGTTAAGCTCAATGTGTCCACCACTAAGGTCGGTTCTTCTTACCTTCCCATAGGTGCTTCCTTCACCAATATCGTCTAAATCTCCAGACACCTCACTTAGCACAATTCTTCCAGCACTAATGCAAGTAGATAATACTTTGCCGTATGTTCCATCTGGAAGTTTATCAAGTAGTCCTGACAAGTGTATTACATCTGCAGTTATTAAAGGTTCCTTTCCGTAAGAAGGGATAACTGTGGCATAAGTAGAAGCATCACTTCCTTTCTGCACTAAGCAAAGTAGTCCAGTTTCCAGTGTTACCTTAGATAGATAATCTTTAGTCTTTTGAATAGCAGTATTGCCTACCTCGAAGTATAAATACCACACATCAGAGTCAGGAATGTTGTATGAGCCAGCGCTAATCTTCTGGCTAGACCCATCATAGAACTTAATAGTTCCAGCTTCCCAACTGACAGTATCCTGGTCATCTGCTACAAAGTGAATATCGTGGTGGTAACCTTGAATAGCTTTAGGTATCACCCAACTGTAGTATCCAACTCCAGGAATAACTGGTGGGACTATGTTAGGAGCTGGCATATCCTTGCCACCTGGGATTCCTTCACTACCTGTGAGGTTGCCTAGCTCTAATGTTATCCTATAAACTCCAGACTCCCATTCTCTAATTATACCTCCAACCCAGCCATAGTAAGTAATATCATTCCTGGAGTCTATAATCTTAATGTAATCAAATAACTCCTGTCCTACATTCATCGGAGCTATTATCTGTCCAGCAGCGCTATTCCACTGAGACCGAGATAGCTCAGCAGCAGCCCTATCATTAGCTTCACTATCACTTTCGAGATTCTCAGCAGAGATAAACTTAGTCACAGCTATATCCCGAAACTGAGCTATAGCAGCTGCATCTTCGGCAGAGCCTTTATGTCCCCCTTCACCATCTACGCAGATGACTCTATTAGGAAGTATCAGGCTCAGGTCTCTTATATCTACATAAAAGGCATGAGCGGAGTCGTATGTATAAACTTCATCTCCAGGAGTCTCGTCAACCTCAAACAGATGCAGGTCCTCATCGTTCTCAATCCTAAAGCCGCACTTAGTCATTCTGAGCAGGTCTTGAGCTAAATTCAGAAAGCTAGTCTGCCCCATAGTTGTAGATAGTGTAGGCTTGTAAGTGTCCACAATCCCATCAGTCTCATCTATATCTACATCTACGCTGATACTGTTGAATATCTGGTCTAGGATATTCTCTACAGTTAGCGTCCTGACGTCCCAGTTATAGGCTGGACCTGAGCTACTACCGACTATTCCCTGGGAATCAATAGTGATGTAGTTACTGACGTTCTTTTCAGCTTTCTCTCCATCCACGAACTTTCCAGACACATCTCCTACATGGACATAGTCTGCACCAACTAAGATAACAGTTCCAGTTGCTCCTGAGGTCTCTCCAGTTAGAGTATCACTTATGGATAGACTTCCTGTAATTGTCCCAGCAAGTTTGGTTCCTCCAACTCCAACATTGAGCAGCGATAGTATGTTCCATACATCTATACAGATTAGCTCTACTTGGTTCTGCCCCTCCGAAGATAATTCTCTGTCTGAGAAAACCCAAAGTGGTGGAGCTGTGCCTGCATCCCCACCTACACCTTCAAACCAGTAGTTAATCTCAACTCGCCTACCTCTAAAGTCTATATCCTTGAGGGACTTGTCATAGTTGTTCAGCACAATGGTAGCAGTACCGCCGAAAGGACGCTCTATATGTTCAACAGAGATAATCTCATCACTGAGGGAACTAAAACTATAATCTGGGTCTCCACTAGGACCTATATCTATCTTGATATAAGGCTCAGTGAAATCAGCTTGCTGAGCTTCTAGTAAACTACCTTCACCGCTTCCTAAATCTCTCATAATCCTTTTTCTACCTCAAAACCAAAAGATGCTATACTTGTTTTTATCCCAGCTTCAACGCCATCTAAGACTGTTACTTCACAAGGATACCATCCCTCAACTGGAACGGCATCAGTGTCATAGAAGTAATCATAAATTCCTGTCTCACTCTCATGCTTTGACATAGCTGCATCTTCAAGGACAGATGTTGTTGTAGATGTTCCTGTGCCAGTATCTTCTATCGTTTCGCCAGATTGCCACACACCAGTCACACGCTGGAGCTCAAGAGTCACTCCACCATCAGGTGTAGATTTGACGTATCCTGTAGCTCCTGAAGTTGCTCCTGTTACAACCAAACCAGCAGTAAAACTTGCGCTGCTGCTAACACCAATATAACCTGCTTTCTTCAATTTGTTAGGGTCAGTAATATTAACTTCAATCGGATGGTCTGTATTGGTAGGGTCAGTGAGTTCATCTGTCTCAGGGTCATAAACCTTAGCTTGAATCCAAACTGTAGACCTGCTAATAAACTTAGTCGTAATCTCTATATTAGCCATGCTGCTTACCTCCTAAAAGTAAATACCTTTATCTTTTTGTATAGCGCAGTTACCATTCTGACTAGCCTATAAGGTGAGGTAGTAATAGATATCTTTCTATAAGGCGAAGTAGTAATAGCCACATACAGAAATCTTCCTATGCGTGGTATTAGCCAGCTTGCCGTCACAGCAAGCCCTATCGCTGTAGTGCCTACTCTGAAAAGTTCCTTTACTTTTGAAGCGGTAACTGACATCCCTATAAAGACAACAGCCACAATTTCCCGACCAGCTTTAATAATAGCGGTGGCAATCTCCCCAATAGCTACTGTGGCAGTTCTGAAAATCTCCACCGTCCTTGATGCAGTTACCGATAACCCTACTTGAACCACTGGGCTTCTTATTATCTCTACCGCTCTCGAAGCACTCACGGACATTCCGATAGCTACTGAACCAATAAATTCTTTGAACTTGCAATAGCTGGCAGTTGCCGCTAATCCAACTGCTACTGAGCTAGTTCTAGCAACTTCAACCAATCGAGAACTACTAACACTCATCCCTATCTGGACATCAGCTACAATAGATACTACACCAGTTATACTAGCAGTAACTGCCTCACCGATAGTAACTGCGCTAGTTCTGGTAATCTCTACCAACCTGGATGCGGTAGTTGACAATCCAACAGCCACATCAGCAACACGCTCAGTTAATTTAGACCTTAATGCACTAACTCCTAACCCTATGGTGACTGTCCCGCTCCTGATAAGCTCTTTGACCTTTGAGGCAGTAATGGCTTGACCAATAGCAACCACTCCAGTCATTAAGATTTCTACTGTTCTTTTTGCGGTAGTTGCCAGTCCAAGATTAACTGTTCCTATCCTGAAACACTCTACTAACCGTGAGCATAAAACATCGGCAGAAGCACCCTCACCATAAAGACTGTATTTCCATCCTGTCCAAAAAGTAAATGTGCCCTCAGCGTCCACAACACAATAATCCCCCGACTTTTCCCAAGTGCCATCATAGCTATCATAGGATGCCTCAATCCTTCCCGTAGAAGCAGATGCTCCGATATAGTCGCCAGCTTCAACAGCCAAAGATAAACCTGAAAAAGTCCGCTCACCACCAGCAGTTACACTCCCTATCGTAGCAGCAGAACGACATTTGAATTTATTAGTGCCAGTTAAGTAAAATATCCCAACTTTGCAACCAGTCATATTTATATATGCCCATATCTTAACTGTTGTTATTACTCCAGCAGCATTAGCTGGATTTCCCTTGTTAATCCAGGTGTCTCCAGGGTCTCCAAATCCATTTCCATTGATTGCCCCATCACCTATATCAACTGCCCACCCTACACCCATTCTCAGCCCAATCTTAACTAGGGCAATAACCTCCCTGAACTTCTCCGCCATAACCATCAAGCCAAGAGCAACTGCTCCAGTCCTTACTATATCTGTTAGGCGTGACGCAGTAGCTGATAATCCTATTTGAGTTGTGCCTGTTCTGAAGAGTTCTACCAACCTTGAACTGGATGCACCTGTCCTACCATAAAGACTTAAAATATTGTCAGCTGAAGAATATCCTGCTTCATTACCTACAATACAATGGTCACTCATACATGACCAGCACCCATCAGTTATCTGGGTAGTTGCTAAATACCCACCAATAAAATAAATTCCAATGTAATCACCTGTTTGCACAGATAAGGACACATCAAATGTCTGTTTTGAACCAGCAGCGACATCCCCTATAGTTGTAGCTGAACGACACTTGAGTGAAGTAGTATCAGTCTTATAGAATACACCAATTTTGCACCCTTCTAAGGGATATCCTGCATAAGCATAAATCTCCACAGAGGTAATAACACCATCCACATTAGCTGGATTATCCTTGCTCACCCAAGTCAAACCCCCAACACATGCGTTAGGTCTCTCTATAGCTGCTGAGCCAATATCTATCAGTACCCCTGCCTCCATATTTAGCCCAATCTTAACCAGGGCAGTCTTTACTATCTCGCTTAATCTGGAAGCTGTTGCTGCCAGTTCTATAGCAACATTAGCGGTATAGGAGTATTCTGCCCCGCCTGCTACTTGAAAGGCATCATTCTGGAAAGTATCAGCCTGAAAAGCCATTTAATACCTCGTTACTCATGCTATTTTGACAACTGCTAACCAGTTATGTCCTGTATATTGGGATAAGTTCCTGGCTGTTCCAGAGTTCTGGTAAACTTTACTCTGAACGTAGTTATTCGCCCCTAAAAGATGAAGTGTAACTGCTTGAACATTTGCGTTCACACCTGCGTAGTTACACCCATAGTTATTGGCCACAACTTCCGAACCGTTAACATAGATACCCGTTGCCAAGATACAAGCATCTGGCATGTTATAAATGCTGTTCCTTGTGGCTAGGATATACGTACCAGCCCTCTTAACGGTAATTCTATTATTGGTGGTGTCAGCTTCATCTCCCTGACGATCATATATGACAGTATTGAAGTTAACTATTGTCCATGCCCCAGTAGGAATAGTTTGCTGCAGAGTTGATTCCATTTTAGCGGCTGATTGCTTTGCTAGAGTGAGAATACCATCATCGTCAACTTTGAAGGCTTCGTTTCCCTCGCTATCTCTTCCTATATGGTCTGCGTTCCAATTACTAGGACGGACAAGAGTTGCATCCACACCATCTTCTTTTTCACTTACAAAAGTATGTTTAAGTGGCATATCTCCTCCTCAACTAGAGGGCAGCCAGTCATTTACTAACTGCCCTCATTTCCTTTACTATCAGTCTTTCTTTATCTGGCACTTGCCAGTGCAGGTCAACTTGTCGTCAATCTCCAGTGACTGAACTGCTGCAAATTTGCAACTCATCAGTGCGTCTCCCAGGTCTTTGGTAGCACTATTGAATACTGCAAAACCATAGACATCTTGAGAAGCAGTGTCACATGTAAACTGGTGTGTTGCCTGAATAGTATCGCCAGCTATCGTTGTCTGCTCTGCTGTCATAGTGGCAGAAGCCCTATCAAGACCATTAGCATCTATCTCATGGTCGCCAGAACTGAAGTTCTCAAAGTCCTCATCACAAGTGAATGTGGCATCTGTGCAGGCGATGTGACTCCAAGCATCAGCAGCAGTACCTATAGCTAGCTTTACCAGCTCTACATATCCTTTCTTAGTTGGGCTTTGTTCTTGAGCCATTTCTTCCCTCCTGAATTCTTAATTTCACACTTACGAGCAATGTGAATGGGTTTATCTTTCCTTCTCTAAAACTCAACGGTAATTTCTGGTTACGGTGTTTCTCACAGTAAGCTATCCGCCAAGCATCATATTTAGTAAGCAAACTAAACCTACGGTCTTTTGCAATACTGATAAGCCTACCATCTCCAGTTTCATGCTTTGACTCATAAGTTACCTTCTGTCCACTGCCTGTCCTACCGACTCTAAACATCTCACTCCTTAGGTCTTACCTTCTGTCCAATCTTGTAGCCACTAAAGCCAGAGATGAGAGCTACTATAGCAGCTATCCCAGAAGATAGAAGCACTCCATCCAATCCCTTCAGAAGCGCTACAACTATTATTCCAGTGACACAAGCAACACCTACTATTATTAGGTGGATTACTGTGATTTCCCCCTGCTGGTCAGTTCTGATAGAGCGGTTCTTAACACGCTTACCCGATACATCAGCCAATCTATCTTCTGGCTTTGAGCGGTGGCTATTTGCTCCATCTGTAATAGTCTCTGGTATCGCTGTTGTGATAGCACTATTAAAGGTAGATTCTGGAGTATAACTCTGGTTAACTTTCGTACTATTGTGTGGGTTCATGGCTAAGCCTCCTTCTTCAATTCTCTGCCAGTTTTCTCTCTAGCATAGTTGTAAGCTATAGCAGCGCACTGGTCTTGAGGCTTGCCTTCCTCCATGCACTTCTTTATGCTTGAGGCTATAGCATCTCGGATAGATTGAGTGGAGCTAGCAGGTGTTAAACTCTCAACAGCTAATGGCATCTTACTCACCTCCTCTTATCAAGATTGCTCTATCTGAGCCCTGGTTAGTAGCACAAGCAATCTTAAGGAACTGTGCTCCACAGAGCTGCACTATTGATGCCTTTGACTTAGGTAGCTCCAAATCAGCTGGAGTAGCTAGATAAAGCCCATAGAGTTCTTCAAAAGTTCCACCAGGCTTGTCTGATACTTGAACATTGACACCCGAGTCAGTAGTCAAGTCAGTTACAATAACGATAGCGTAGGAGAATAGTCCCCCTAAATCTACTTCATTAGATAGCTTAGCGCCACTGGCAATGGTTGCTGTCTTCCAACTACTATACATAATCCCTCCTTTTAGAGGAAGGAGCCTATGTTAGAGACTCCTTCCTCAAGATTTCTTAAGCAGTCCTCTGGCAGACAGCATAAAGTTCAGCAGTTGCCAAGGCAGTATTGGTAGCTCCAGGTGCAGCTGAGAGAGAACCATCCTTGGCAATCTCATACTTAGCATCATCTAGGGTTGCCACAATATCTACCTTCTTGTCAGCACCACCAACTGCTATACCATCAGTGATGTCACTACTCCCATCAGTGAGCTTCCAGGTGTTGGTCGTCTTGTTGATAGTCGCTATCGCCCAAGCAAACAACACCTTGAACTTAAAAGGAGCATTGGCATCATAGATTTTAGTAGTGACATTAACACTACATTCTGCCTGCACCAAAAACAGTCCCCCGATAGGACAGTCTAGGATAAGTAGGGCATCCCTTGCTAAATCGCCTGCCTCTCTATACTTCGTAGTCATCTAAGCCGTCCTTTGACACAGGGCATATACTCTGGCATGAGCATCGCATACCGCTTGAAGAGTACCACCTTCAGCTATCTCATACTTAGCATCGTCGATAGTAGCACAAATGTCTACTGCCTTATCTCCAGCACTACAGTCCATACCATCAGTTATGTCGGTTGTGCCGTCACTCCACTTTGCATCAGCATCACCAGTAGCATCTATCGATAGAGCCCAAGCAAAGAGTAACTTGAATTTGAAAGGTGCGTTAGCGTCGTAGACCTTCTCATTAGTCCCCGATACAAGGAATATGCCTCCTACAGGGCAGTCCTGGATAACAAGAGCTTCTCTAGCAAGGTCCCCAGCTTCTCTATATTTAGTCATTTGCCATCCCTCCTTGCTTTAGCCTTATGCCGCTGTTACCGCAGCAGTACTCTCGACATCGAAGATACGACCAAGGCAGAGTTTACTGCCCAGCAGTGGGGAAGTATAGGTAACTAGCCTAATTCCCTTGGCATCGTAGTTCTCCAGCTTGTCGAAGTATTCGACCTTATACAGCTTGTTCACCATCTCAGGATTGCCGTAAGCCATGCAGAGTCCAGGCTCCTGATTGAAGATGTCGCCAAACTTTATACCGAAGATGGAGTAGTTGGTCTCAGCAGCGTTAACAGTTCTGAGGTCAGAACCATCACCTACATTAGGGTCTTCAGGTCTCAGGTAGTCACTCCTGATGATAGGAACTCCGTCGAAGTAAGCGATTCTTCCACCTTCGCTATTCACTCCATAGGTGATAGCGCTCAGCATCCGAGTGTTAGCTGTATAGACTATTCCACCTTCACGGTAAGCAGCATCAATTTTGCGAGCAATGGCAGTTGGCATGAAGATGGCATCACAGCCATACTTCATAGCATCAATCATTGTTCTCAGGTCAATAAGCTTCAGTCCAGCCTCGCCTCCATCTATATCCAGGTCAGTTCCAGTCTGAAGAGCCGCCAAGGCGTGGAGACCATCGTACTGCTTAGCTCCGCCATAAGTTATGTCGTTATAGATTAGTTTATGTCCTAACCTACGAAACATACCTTTCTTTATCTCCCACAGTACCTGGGCTTCATAGTTATTGATAGTCCCATATACATCAGGGATAAAGTTGTCCAAAAGGCGCTGAATGGCACTGCGCTTTAGTTCAGTTTCCTGAGGGTCGTATTCCATACTGGAAGTCCAGACCATCTTCTCCCCGATGTCAACATCAAGAACATCAGCATCCATAACTACTTTCTCCCGATTCCACTTAATGCTTTTACCCTTGGCAAGCACAGAAGGCATACGGTCAATCATAGGTCCGATGTAGATGTCTTCCTCGACAACACCAGGAATCAGCTGTGACTCAGTTAGCCTCTGAGCCTCAGTCAGGTCTTTCCAGTGTCCAATCACTTCTCCCATTAGTTGATTCCTCCTTATTTATTCTTTAGGTTGGGCACTTGCTTTTGCTTCAGCCACTTCTTCTTTACAGATATCCATGACAGAAACAGGAGCAGCGCCAGCTCCTACACCACCAGGTCCAGTGTCAATAGTGTTATGAACCTTCCCTTTTGCACCAACTAATTTGAGAGCAGTTTCCAGTGTGTTAAGCTCAGCTTGCGTCTTGTCTTCAAGGGTAGTGATGTTAACATTGAACTGGGCAGCTAACTTGGCTTTGGTTACCTCCAGAAGCGCTTTGTTAGCGTTATCACGCTCAGTAGTAAGAGACGCAACAGACGCAATGAGCTCCTCTGTCTTCGCTTTATCGACAGAACTCTCTTTCAGCTGTTCCTCCAACCGAACTATTTCGGCTTGCTTGTTGATAGCCGCCTGATGCTCAGCATCAATTCTAGCAGCGAGCTGAGCAACCTCAGCAGCGCTAGCAGCCTTAGCATCTTTGACAGCCTTCTCTAAGCCACTCTTAACCGCTAGTAAATCACTCTCAGGAACCATCTTAGGAGCATCGGTTTTGCCTTTGTCCTTCTCTGGGTCTTGAGTCGCATCTTTACTAGGGTCTTGAGTCTGGTTGTCTTGTGCTGGTTCTCCCATTAGTTCAACCTCCTTAGTTTAATTATAACAGATTACAGCTCCCATGTCAAGCCACCATCAAATAAATATAAATAATTATCCACCTCCTATTTAATATATTTACTTCGCAAGTCAGCAAATATCACTTCGGCTTGCGGAGATAGCGGTTTTAAGTCTTTCCAGAAGCACACCCACGCATCGAGTTCAGGGTCAATTAAGCGAAGGTTCTTTCGAGCAGTGGTTAGTCGGCTTTGAAACTCACTAATCAGTTTATTCCCAGTCACAGCATGGATTTCTTCCTGCAGAGCCTGCTTCTCACCAGTAGGAGCAACATACCACCTTTCGATGATAGCCTGCTCCTCTGGTGAAAAGTCGGTAAGGACTAACTGCCTCACATTTCTGTAAGGTCTTAGATACTCCCTACTCACCCACCAATAGAGCTTTTGAGTAGGAGTCCAGTTATACTGAATAGTAGCTAGAAACTCTTCCTGCTGGTCTTCTGGTAGAGCTTCTACCATGTGGTCTATGTGAGCGTAGTAAGAATCAAAATCACGCTGGTAGGTTCCAGCATCCTCATCATAAGCCATCTCAGGTTGAAGTTGATAGTACATCCAGAGCAGCTCCTTAGCAGGATGATAAACTGGAACAGAGCCATAGAGCTTTTCGAAATAAGCTATGCGCTCTTCAACAGTCTTAGGCACATCAGCGTAGAGAGCACTACCAGATAGGTCCTCTATAGAATCAGCAACCCGAGACAGTATGCCTCCACTCATACTAAGCCACTCAGAAGGAGATATCTCCCCATTTACAAACTGAGTATTTAGTGTTGCCAGCGATGGTAGAGTCTCTTTACCTTCAACTCCAAAGAAGCCTTTCTCATAAGCAGCATCATGGATTCCGCCTACATCGTCCCAGTAGGAAGATATCTTGTTAGCCATGTCCTGCTGAGCGGAGGGAAGTAGTGGAGTTATCCTACCTGCCCAGCGGTCATAGCCTTCTAGCTCGTAGAGTATCTTCTGTTCTAGCGGACTTAGCGGGTAGATGTCTTGCAGTCTGTCCCCAGTTACAGCTTGGTGTTCTCTTATAGTCTCCTGAACATCTACAGGGATGCCAGTCATCTTCTCTATTAAGCTAGCAGAGTCCTCATACCACTGATTTAAGTCCTCAGGGCGAAATCGGAGGAATCCAGTCTGTTGAGCGGCTATACCAAAGATAGCTATATGCTTGCTAGCACTATACCAGATTTGTTCCTCTTCATCAGTGAGAGCTACATTGTCTTGTAACTTCCTCCATATAGCATAACCATCACCGCCTCTGTTGCTCACTTCCATCATTATCTGGTAGTCTCTGAATCTGTCAGGAAAGATAGTCTGCATCATACGCTCAACTTCCTCAGGAGCTATTGACCTGACAGCGTCTAGTCCAGTATTTAGCCAAGCAGGGAATATCTCACCAAACTCAGCTCTATGCTTAGGTGATGCAGCTCCAGTTAGAACTATAGCACCCATTAAAGGAGCACCAGGATAGAAACCTAGCCTCTGACCAAAGTCTATTATCTCCATGCCTGGGAAGAGGTCGTAGTACTCAGGATAATCCCGAAGCCTTAGTCTCCTAAATCCGCCCATAAAGACAGTGCCTCGGAGTAGGTTAAACTGAATATCAGTCCCAGGAATGTTGACATAGCCTTGGTCTGAGTAGTCAGTATACTTACCCATAGCTGTTGCTAGCCCAGGGCGTCTGAGGAATTCTCTAGGAACCCACATCCAGCGTTGTGACTCATATGTATTCCCTGTTGGAAGTATCGAGCCATTGCAGTTCATAAACCAGGTTCCAGAAGGAGTCACTGGACACCATACTTTACCCTTATAGTGCTTAGTAAACATTCTTCTTGCCTCTTTAGATTGATAAGGCTTACCATTTTGAGTCATGTAAACTGTATTGCTGCCTGAAGTAATAGCCTTACCTAGAAGGACAGACAACATCTCAAATGCTTGCTTAACAGGTCCAGGATTCTGCTTAAATCTCATCCAGCCATTATCGCTGTTGCCTTCCGCCTTAAACATAGCATCCCACATGGATTCAGCAGCATCCATACTCAGTTTGGACACTACCTCTGGTAAGTAATTCCAATTAGGGCAGATGCTAAGTATCTTATCAGAATCAACCTGAGACACTCTTATCACCATATTGTTAGGGTCAGTTGTGCGACTCCTAGGATAAGCTTTAGTTCCAGTTGCTTCTAATATATCAGACACGAACTTTGTTACACTTTGATATATAAATAACTCAGATTTTCTGTTATTATTATGCCTGATATAGCCATCAGTGCAAGCCCAGCCGAGTATTGCGGCTTCTCGCTCTGTTAGTATGCTCTCCTCTGGAAAGTTGTGAGGCAATGCTCTAGGTATCATATCATAACCGTCAGTAAGCTGGTATCCTTTCTTAATAGATGGAATACAACCATTCCGCTTATTGATAGTTAACCATCTATGGTTAGGAGTAAACTCTATGCCTTTACCCTTAGCAGGTATCACCACAAGCTCATCATCATAGTCAAATACTGCTAACTTCTCAAGAGGTTCCCAGCTAGTAGTTAGAGTGTCAGGATTCACTGTAAGAACATCTTCACCTATCTGTAACTCGGAGTAATGCTTCCAACCCATCTTAGTAAGAATAGTCGCATATTCAGGAACACACCAGAATGGATAGATTACTTTCATAAGAGCATCGAAGGCGTTTTGGTTAGTGTAGTCAGTGAAGGATAGGCTATACTCCACCTGAGCTTTGTCTATAGCAGCTTGCTTCTTTCCCCACCAGTCGTTATAAGAATCAGTTCCAGCCTTATGTATGTCCATGCCTCCTAAGTCGTCTGCGTACTTAGTTAATGATTCCTGCCAGAGCTTATAATCTGCCTCAGGCATAGCTTTAGAGGCATAAACAGCATGGAGTTCTTTGTTTATGCTTTCTACAGGCTTCAGTATAGGAGTCAGCGGCTCTAATGCAGCTGGGTCTAGTCCTACTCCTCTTACCATCTGGTCGTAGCACTTGCCGATTGCTTCATCAGTAAAGCCCATCTGTTCAAGAGTCTTGCCATGCTTATCTCCGACAGCGGTAGCTTGAGTCCTAACCATATCTGTAAACTCAGCCCTACTCCTCATGGTCATGCTTTCTAGCTTTACCAGCCCTGCCTTGCTCATGTCGTCTCCAGTAACTTGGAAGATGTGAGCTATGTGAGCAGGAGTTAACTCTCCAGTAAACTCCATAGGATGAGGAAGAGCTAGTGGAGGAGCAGTTCCAGTCTGAGATAATCTTCCTAAGAGCTTAGCTTCCTGATTCTTAACCTGAATCATATTACGCCTTGCTTCATCCCAAGGTAAGTTCCGCTGGAATGAGAAGTCTTCCCAGAATGCGTTTTTCTCCAGTTTGCTAGCACCTTTGCCAGGCTCGTTAGCTAGCAGCCTTTCAGTTATATCCCACTCATCCATTCTAGCTTTAGTCCAGATTTTGGTTTGAGTGACATAATTGTCTAGCAAATCCATAGCAAATTGCTGTTGTTCAGGGGCTAGTGTTAGTCGAGGATATTTTATAGGTAAGTGCTCATCAAAGAAATTGGAGTGTTTAGCAAGCATCTTTTTGCCAGTAGCATATTCCTCAAAAGCGTTAGTCATAGACTCACTCGGTCTAGCACCGTGCGCTTCCCACTTACCAATTTCCTCTCCAAAATAGTGAGCATAATCAGTAGAACTATCCGCCATACGCTGAATAAACTTGGACTCTTCACTCCCCTTGCCATACACAGTATCAGCCCAGTCAAGTAGAAACTTATAATCGCCTGTAGCTATCTTTTCAGCTTGTATACTGTGCATCATTTCATGGTAGAATAGACGTTCCTGCTGACCCTCTCGTATGACTATTGTCCCAGGCTTATATATTACACCTCTAGAACCCTCAGTTTTACTAGTGATAAACACTGCTCCCCATCCTCGCTTGTTTAATAAAGCACTATCAATAGCAACTGCTTCTAACTTTCCCTTAATCTCTAAAGGCAGATTGTCTATCCACATCTTAACATCAGCTTGCTGAGAAGCAGTCATACCTTTGAACTCTACCTTACTCCAGTCCATCAAGTAGTCTCCGCCCTTCATTATGTTGTTCAACTCTCTCTGCATATAGTCTATGTTAGTCTCAACACCTTCCATGAACTTAGCAATCTGCTTATAATTAGCCCTATGAAATGCTCTCCTTCCAGCAGGTGTCAGTCGCCTAGCGTTTATCTGAGCAGTCATTCTGGCATCAGTAACCATGCTCTCAGTAGACCTGATAAAGTCACCTATGTCTCCTAGCCGACTTATCAAATGGTCTCCGTCTTTGATAGGAGTAGTAACCATAGCTTTAGAAAGCTCATCAAGCCGCAAGGTGGCTGACTCTAGCTTCTGGAGGTAGAACTCCCTTATAGTGTTACTAAGGTTGTTAGTAAATCCATCTATATCCTTCCACACAGCTCCAGTGGAGATACCTTCTCGGATAGTCTCCTTAAACATAGGGTCTAGGTCGGGATAAGTGTCTAGAATCTTATCAGTAGTAGCTAGAGCCTTGTTGTTCTCCATTTCCTTCAGTGGGAGGTCAGCTAAGTCTCGGATAACATCAGGATTTATAGTCCCAGAGCGCTCTAAGAGCTGTTCCATGTCTTTTAGCTCATTTCTACCAAAGTACTTGCTAAATCCCATGTTAGATAGTTTAGGAGATAGTCTATGTAGTTCAGCCATAATATCAGGATTAGCTTCTCCAAGGAACTGGAGATATTTCTCCTGAAAGTAATAAGCTCTCATTTGGGTCTGGACATCAGCAATGTATCTGTTGAAGTCTTGTAGAGAGTTGATAGGATACTCCTTTCCAGCTAGTTTGAATGATGTGCCTAACCTCTTGCCGTTGACTACTAGCGGCTTAGTAATTCCAGGAAGCTTACCTGGAGCATACATAGTGGAAGTAGTTCCCTCTAGCAGTACTGCCATTTCCATTCTGCCTGAAGCTTCATAGAACTCATAAGGAATTGATAAACCCTTGGTCAGTCTAATTAGTGTCTCAGATGGCTTAGCGCTCCTAGGATAGATTGTTCTGCCCCCACCTAAGAAGCCTCTAAAGATAGTCTCCAGCACATTGAAAGGTCCATAGTTCATGAACATCAAGTACTGTTTAGCCATAGGAATAGTGACCTGCCTATCAATCCACCTGATAGCAGAAAATTTAGAGCTTCTCTCTATCTTATGGACAAAGGACGTAATCTTACCAAACTTCTGAGCCTCGAGATAAGCAGGATTCCCAAAGCCAACTGTAGCTATATGTTCTACCTCATTAAAGACATTCTTCTGCAGTTCTGGCATTGAGTTAGCAGATTCGATTACTGACCTAGCCCGAGCAAATCTAGCTTTCTTAAAATCGTCCAACAAGTTTTGCATCTTAGGTAAATGCTTCCATACCTGGATAGTATCATCCACACCAAGAGCATGGAAGAGAATCTCCTGAGCTATTTCCCTGTTGCTTATAGGTATTCCTTGGAGCTGTTTCTCAATGATATAGTGAATATCCATAAGTGATTGGTCAGTAACCTCCACACCTTCTAGCCCTAACCGTTCAAGCCAGTGCTCTATTGTTGCTCTTTCAATAGGTTGACGTTCCAGTAAGTGTCGAGCAGTTTGACAGTCACCAGTAAGTATAGCCCCCATAGAATCTCGCTCAAAGATTCCCAACTGTTTGAGCAACACTTCCTTAGCGGAAGCCAAACTCATTCCAGCACCAGTCCGTCTACCTACAGCTCTGCCTAAGTCAGCGTGCATCTGTATAACTGCAGCTCTAGCACTTCTACCAGCCATCTGGGCTGTTGTCATAGGAACCTTCTTTATCAGAGCTACAGGAAGTAAGAAAAACCCATTCCACATATCTAACCAACCCTTTTCAACTGCACCCATGAAGACTGAAAGTCTAGGGAATGGCTTTAGAGCCTTTGTCAGTATCCCAAACCCTATATATGTAGTAGGGTCAAATAGGATTTCCAATAGTAGCTTCAGTCCCCAGTTGGCATCAGACTCTACAAAAGCTCTCTGATAAGCTGTCCAGCTACCTTCACCTTGTAGCTTGAAGTCTTCAACCATTTCTGTCATATCTCTAGACCATCTAGTTTCTCTAATACCAGGAGCATTTGTGAGCACAGCAGCAGCTAGCGGTCTAGGGACTGCGTTAAAGTAAATATCAAGAGCTTCTCCAATAGACACTATAGGCTGAAGAATCAACAGCTTAGCTCGCTGACCGTGAGTGAGCGCAGGAGCTGTAGCCTCAGTTATGCCAGTTCTAAAAGCCTCATGTAAGGCAGTCACTTCAGCCCAGTCAGAGCTAAGCTTTTCTACACTGTCGGCAGTAAACTCATCTATTTCAATATCAGATAGTCCTGCACTCCTCAGCCCAGCCCTAATTTCTTCCAATGTGAGACCACTAGGCACAATAGGCATGACTTCTATGTCCATAGACTTTAGAATCTCATCAACAGTCAACTGATGCAATCCCACTGGCACAGCCTTCCCAGATTGCTCTAAGAACTTAAGCTGTTCCTCAGTGGCTTTTTCCTCTGGAGTGATAATCTTAAATGGAGTGATGCCACTGATACTAGGAGTAGCTACCTTATTGAATATCTCCTCAACAAACGCCAAGTCTGCATCTGATACTCCACCTGGAGGAGGAGCTATATCAAGAACTTGGTCAAATGTCTGGACATCACCCTTTAGCACTAGTTCAGGTATTCGAGCCATTACGACTAGCTTCCACTCATCAGCCTCCACTTGAGTATCAAGGATAGATATATCTGCCTCAAGAAATCCAAGATAATCTTCTGCAGGTAGCGGCAAGTTACCAGGTCCATAGCCATACCGCTGATACATACTCATCAGCTCTTGCTGCCCACCTGCTAAACTAGCTTTCGTTAAAGCAGTTGTAGGTTCAGCAGCCCAGAGAGCTGCAAACTCATACATACCTAAAAGCTCTTCCTGCTCACGACCTATGTTAGTTAAGTGTGTTTGGATTTTAGTTGACTCTTCACCAAACCCAGGAAATAGCTCTGCAGCTTTTTCTTCAAGGTCAGTGTCCTTCTCACTAGCTAACCTTGCAGCTCGTTCCTTCTCCTTACGCAGAAGCCAGTATATTCCTGGAGAGCCAAACTTAAGTGCTTTCTCAAGCCAAGTTAATTCAGGTTCAGCCATTATTCGCCCCTCCTTCCTGCTTCGGAAGCCCCACCAGCTTCTTCAGGTACTCCAGTAGTCATTTCTCTAGGAACAGACTCACGGACTCTGCCACCAGGAGCAGTCTCTCGTTCCTCCTCAATCATTGATTCTACTTTTGCAGCAGCCTTCTCATAAAGTGCAGCTCCGTCTGGGTCTTTGAGGTCCTTCAGTGTCCGTGCTTCGATTCTGAGTGCTCGAACTAAGTCAACAGCTACCGCTACAGGATGGCGAAGAGCATCATCCTTTTTAGTCTTAGCTAATTCCCTACGAGGATTCTTAATCTCAGGAAAGAGCATATCCATAGTAGTTTCAGTGGATATTCTAAAATCAGGGTCAACCATTCGAGCTACAGTAGCCCTCTGAGCAAAGTCACCAGGTATCCTAATTTCAGATGACACCTCAATCTGGTAAGGAATAGATACCTTCGGCAGATTAAAGTCATAAGGACTATAGTTATGCTCTTCCATAGGCTTTATCCAGGCATCATTGTCTATATCTTCAATCAGTCCTTTAGCAGCATCGTGATAAGGCTGAAGTATTGTCTTAGCAGCTGATGCTATTTGACTCATCACATAAGCACTCATAGTTCCTTGTATATTGCCCCAAAGAGCCCAGGGCAAACTTCCTCGCTGAAGCATCTGCTGCATATCGAATTTATCAGTTCTCATCTCGACAGGGATAGGAGGAACTGGCAGAGGTGTTATGTTATCTTGAGGTCCACCTCTAAAGATTGCCCCACGCTTGAATAGGTCTTCTGGTCTGAGGATATCTCCACTTGAAGATTGCTCAAACCAGCGAGCCTGAGCAGTATCTCGAAGTAGCTGCAATCCAAAAGTCCAGTGCTTATTATAGGTCTTATACATCGCTTCGTTAGTTGCAAGTGCTCCCTCTCCCATATGAGCTATAGCATCCTTCTTACTACCGATAGCTCCCTCAACATCTGGTAGTCCAGCAACAGGTGATGTCAGTACTGGTATTGCCTTCATGTTAAGTTCTTGTGATGGAGGCTTCACAAGCTCATTGCCCACTGCAATAGCGTTAGTAACAACGCCATTCTCATCTAAATACCACAAGTCATTCAGTACTTGCTCACCACTTAGTCCAGCTCTAGGCGCTTTCCATCCCATCCTTGCAGCCTTCATTCTATAGGCAGCTACCGACAATGGATAGATGTGAGCAACTTGGACTACACCATCGTCACTAAACTCGGGATATACCTGAGCAGGATTCCAACATTCAGCTATGAGTTCGTCTTGAGTTGCTAGAGCTAACACTGCAAACCAGCCAAAGGCTAGTATGAAGCGAAGTAGAGTGAAGTAGAATGATTGCTTGCCTCTACGCCTATATGTCCTGTTGATAGTAGCCCAGCGAGTTTCAAGAAGGTCTTCAATCTGGGTAGTAGCCATTATATCTGGAGGAGATAAGCCTTCACTAGATATCCTATGGTGCATAGGTTCGTTTAGTAAGTGGAGACCCAGGTTAAAGAAAGTCCTAGGCTCATTGGTAGCCATGCTTTCCATATCTTCTTCCTTGAGTTCATCCTCTTGAAGCAACAGCTTATACCAGTCCTTGAACTTATCATTTCTATCCTTCCAGTTAGAAGCAAGCTCGTTACACCTTACTACGAGTTTAGTTGCAGTTAGTTCACCCATGTTTCCTCCTTACCAAGTCTTCCATCCGCTAGTGCCCACAAAGCCTATCTTACCTCTATAATCATCTCTACAGACTATAGCTAAGGCAGCAGCATCGTGATAGTCGTCAGCTCCAACTGAGATAGGTCTTTCATTATACCACCTGATGTTGCCCATTTGAGTTAGTAAGTTCCTATCATGAGTAGTGATATAAGGCAATAGTCTAGCAAATTCCTTAATCATATAAGGTTTAGTTCTAGGAGTAGTCAGCCACCCTACCATGCTTTGAGTTCTGCCAGAGACAATATCCTTTCTATAGTACTTGTTAGCGTAGCCCTTGAGTAGGGCTATTAGCTCCAGTCCTTGAGAGTTAGCTTCAGGGCAGATTTTAGCATTGTTGTAGTACTTAGCCAGCTCAACCACTGCATCCCTAAGTTGCTCGTCAGTGAGATACCCACCTAGAGTCGCACAGTGGAGTCCGTGAGTCTTACCATCCTCTTCCCAGAAGTGCCATACTTCAGCTACTGACTGAGATTCTTTACCTACGCCAGGGTCTACTCCCACGAAATACTTCTTGCCTTCCTCTGAAGGATACCAGATATCAGCTCCAACAATTCTATTCACAGGAGGCTTTACCTCCTTCATCATGCTCTTAACCAGAATCCCATCATATACCATGTCTCCTGCAGTGAGGAAGCAGCTCTCATCATCTTCAGGATATTCCTGAGCAAAGAGTTTTCTAGTCTCACCAGTGAGAAGCAGCTGTTCCATCTCAACCTTTTTGTATCTCCTCCACCTCACCTGGTCCTCAGTTATGTTTAGACTGTGAACAAGTGCTTCCTCCTCTGCTGTATAGGATAAGTCTAACTTATCATTAGCAAGTGCAGCTGGATGATTCCTTGGTAGTCTATACTCAGGGTGCATAGTCCAAGGATAGAAGTGAGCTGTGAATGTAGCACCACCAGAAGATTTCATGTCTCTAGCTACTTTGTATAAGTAGCAGTGAGCATTCTCAGCTCCGTTAGCTGTAGAGCCAATCTTAACATTGCCGTAAGGTATAGCTGGAACTCGCTGAAGGATAGGGACAGTTATCCTTTCTATAGAACCAGCATCCCAGAAGGCATACTCATCCATGAGCAGGTTGTGGATAGCCTCACCTCTACCAAAAGTATATGCTCGAGCTGAGCCGATGTAGAAGCTACTGTTAATATCAGGAAAGGTCTTCTCATAGGCAGAAGCGTGGTGCATCTGAGGTATGGAAGGAATTGCCTCATTGAGACGGTCATAGAAGAACTGAGCCTTTCGAAGTAGCCGTTGAGTTATAAACTCCTCATAGCTGATAATCACTGACACAGTTCCAGGATTGAAGATAGTGTCGAGTAGATAATCTCCTATTACAGCTGAAGTAAATCCGACCTGAGCAGGCTTTACATAGATGTCCATACCTGTCTCAGTCGTGATAACGTCATTCTGGATAGGATTGAGTCTGACTGGGACTAGCTGTCTCCGCTTATCCTCAATCCACAGGAACTGCTCTATCCTACGCTTCTTGTTGTGGAGCAGCTCATCAAGAGGTATGTCGGTTGGGAGATACAAGCCTGTGTCAGTCTGAACCAAAGTTATATCCTTAGATTATTTCTTTATAATCTTGAGCAAACTACGCTGTGTTGCATATCTATGTGCAATCTTTCTCCCAGTCCTTGCAGTTCCAGGAGACAAGGTTGTGAGAACCTTTCTTACTCCCATCTTAGCATAAGCTCTACGACCTCTTGAAGTTAGCTTCTTTGCTACCCTTATTGGGCGAGTTGTTCTTACTGCCCACCTTCTAAATCCAGCCATTACTTTATCCTCCTTCTCTGCCCACGAGTAGTAGCAGCCTGCTTTATGCCAACTCTACTCACTTGGGCTTTGTTGATATTCCGCAGACTCGATGTCGTCTTCCTTCTGCTCCTTGCTTGCCTCAAGCTTCACCTCCTCTCGGGTGCGACTTATTGATATGATAAACTTAGTGAAATCTAGTGGCTGCCCAGTCCCATCACCTATCATGCCTTTGAGGGATTCTAACTGTTGTGGAGTATAATGACCTCTAGCTTTGAGTAGATACTGGTGCTCCTGAACTGGCAGAGGTCCTTTCATGCTATTCATTATGATATTATAGTCCTTCTCCAGAATGAGTCTGTAGTTACGAAGGAACTCCATACTGGCATATTCTAGACCCAGCCGCTTTCTAAGCTCGGGGAGTTGCTGCTCCATGCTAGCAAATGTAGGGTCTCCTTCACGCCAGCGGACTATTGTTCTCTGGTTAACTCCTATAAGACTAGCTGCCTCTCTGATGGTAAAGCCACTAGCTCTATAGCCAATGTATTTAGACTTCTTGCTGTCCCAGTTCTGCTCAACTATAGACTTAACGATATCTTCAGGACTGTCAGGCTGTATGGCAGGTTTATTATCCACGCCCATAGTTACATTGTATCACGTTCCAGAGCTGATGTCAATATATATAAATAATTAAACCATAATATATATATTATCATTTATATCTTTATATTGACATTATATTACTTATATGTTATACTAGGGTATAGGGTGAAAAAAAGAGGTGATTATGGAGATAAAGATTAGAGGCTGGAATAAGAAGGTTAAGAGGATGTTCTACTTTGACGAGCTGTGGATATGCAGTGAATATGACTCTCTAGCACTTGGTTACAGTGGAGGACAGAATGAGTACAGGCTACACGCTGGTAGAAGTGGCTTGCCCAGTGATGATTTAAGCACATGGGAGTTTATGCTATTCTCAACAGAAAAAGACTGCAAGGGGAAGGATATTTATGGTGAAGATATAGTCAAGCATCATCGTGGAGTTGACGTAGTGCATTGGGAAACAGATGGGTGGAGAGTAGGTAATTGGGAACCTAGTTACTTAGGTGACTTCGACTGTGAAGTCGTAGGCAATATCTGCGGACTTCCAGCAAAACTTAAGCTGATATAATGAATGTTAGTATAGTTCACTGCAGACGTAAGTGTAAATGTGCTTATTGCCCTGAGGAGATTACTGTTGGTCAGCCTATGGTAGTAGGAATAATCACCTATGGATTGAGCAAGAACTATAAGACCAAATGGAAGAAGGTCCTTCACTGGCATCCTAAGTGCTGGTTAGAGCAAGGACTAGCTAGGCTAGAAAGAGAGCCGTATATTAGCAATAAGCCTGGGAGACCGAAGCGAGACCTAGACCCAGTAACCAAACAACTGAGGTTATCTGCTTTGATGAGAAGAGCTTCCATAATTCAGAGGATAAGAAAGCTCACAGAGTCAGGCAACATGGACCTAAAGACCATTGATAAGATAGTTCACTTAGGAGAAATGCTAGACAAGATTAAGGAAGAGATGGTCAATCTTGGAGGAGTACCAAGCAAATGGCTAAAAGATTAGAGCACTGGCAGTGTAGAAAGTCTCCTACTGGAGCTCACCACTGGATACATAAGGTAGGAGATGAGCTGTGGAAGTGTAAGTATTGTAGAAAGTCTAGATGGTTTCCTTTATCATATCCCGATGCTATAGCTGCTGGCAAGCTGAGGGAGAAGTATGGCAGAGAGATAATGCAGATGATTATGAGTATGGCTGAAGGGAGAAAGGCTGCCACTAGAATAGTGTTGGGTAAGACAGAAAGTGGCAGTCTGCCCACAATCAACGAGGATGAGCTTAGGTCTTTTGTAAAGCAAGCTGCTGTAATAACTGAAAAGGAGGTGGCTAAACTGTTAGGAAGAGGAAGAGGGAGACAGAGAGAGAATAATTGATATATACTACATGATTCAAATAGGAAGGAGGTGACTAATGCACTATTGGTGGGGGATACTGGATAGGATGGGAAGCAGCAATAACTGCTGGATTCTTGATTGGTTGGCTATTCGCTAGGCGGAAGAAGTAATCATGGAGATTATAGACGCTAGGTGGACTCCAGTTGTGAATATGCTCCTACTCGAGTGCATCTGCGGAAGGAGGTTTGAGCACCCTGCAAACAGGACATGGGCTAGGTGTACTTGCGGGAGAAGCTGGAACATTCTAAAACTCAAGCAGTTTTCCAAAATGAAGAATTTGCGACAGAGAGGGACTAATGGATTTAGAGAGCTTTATCTTCGGAATGATAGGAGGAATGGTGCTTGTCATTATTATCATCCTGGCTACTAAGCCTGGTAGTGATAAGTAGCAGTTCTGTTAAACAAGAATTTGCGACAGGGAGACTAAAAAGATGGCGTGGGTATTAAGCAGAAGATACCGTAGCCCCAAGGACGGTTAGTTCCTATGCGATGTGCTGGTGCGAAGTTCACACTCTACCATTACCGCCACCGATGGGAAAGTTAGTCCCAGCTAACACATTGTGGGCAAAAGAAAACGGGGATGGGCAACTCATCCCCGATATTCTTATGCGACTGACGCTCAGGATTTACACAAGCCCCGCTCGTTTGCGGAGTCCCTTGAGAACTGCATATCGGAAGTTCTTGTCGGTATTGCCGTCATAGGCACTCTGCCATGTGTCGTCTGCGAACTTCCCACCAAGATATTCGCTTCCGACCTTCTCATCCCCAAATTGTGTTAGAAGTTCCTTTACGCCTGCCAATCCAGTTCGCACATACGAACCACCACCGCCACCACCTGACTTGACCGCCTTCATGGAGATCTTACATTGTGTGAGTTTATCGCATGGGATATGCTTAAACGCCACTCCTGCATTCTCAAAGCCGACCAGTTCTGTGATTTCCTTCATGTAGCCGTCTGCGACCTGTGTCAAGGCTTCCATCACCTGACTGTTCAGTGCGACAATCTTGTCCTTGTTAGCCTCGGCTAACTCTCGCTCCTTCGCCCGCTCGGAGTCAGCAATTTGCTTAGCCAGTTGGATGACTGCCCGCATATCGCCTGCGACCATCGCACTCTGCAGTCGGTCAGTCAACGACCCTTTAGGTTTGTCGTCTGCGACTGTCCCTTCCGCCACCTGTTTTTCTTTACCCATAGTTAGTCCCTCCTAACTGAATGTGTTTGATTTGCTCGGAGTTGCCATCCAAAGCCCACATTCAATTTCATGTATACATTCTAACAGAAGCCATAAAATTTGTCAAGCCCCTGAGGTCATTTTATGGTGATTTTATGCGCTTTTTCGGACATTTTAGGTTATGTCAAGTTGCCCTATATGTTGGTGGTGAGCATATCGGATGCGGTGGCTTGATGCTATCAACCTGCCCGAAGTTACAGCCACTTCATCCCAGCTGAAAGATACACGATGGTTCAGGCAAACTCCAGCAGCTATAGCACTCGGGTTGTGGGAGTGGAGTAATGGAGGATACCACACCACTGATGGCTCGCTTGTTACTCGGATGTTGACATAATCAACCTTTTGTGGTAGAATTATATCATAGGGTGAAAAATAAACGATGGAGGTGAGCAAGAGTGAAATGGGGAGAGCAAGTGAGAAAGATACATGATGCTCAGCAGAAGACATCAGTCCACACTGAGATGGACGACAAGGGAAACATCAGGATTGTTGCTCATGGGAAGGCAGGGGAGTGGGTAACCTACGAAGGTATCGCCACACTGAAGACAGACACAGAACTTCTTATAGCAGTAACAGATTACTTCAGTGGCGACCTTGAGGGTGAGGTTGTGTATAGAGTAGTCCCAGCAGGATTTACCACTGAAGAGTTAAGGAGGCTATATAGTGGCTGAAGTAAAAGAGCAGACCGTAAAAGAGTGGTTAGAAGGTCTAGCCAACACTAACACCAGTAATGACAGCGACTCAACGAGGATGCAGAACCTGCTCAAGAGAGTAGGCTTCCCTAATGCTGCGGTAGTAGTTGGTGTTGTCTATCCTGAAGGAGCAGGACCACCAGTTGATATTCACACTATGGCAAGAATGATACTGAAGCAAGGAGGCTAGCAGTGAAACAACTTAAGGATATTATGTAAAAGGAGGTGAATAGCATGATGGACATTAAAGTTGATGGTGACAAACTGATTCTCACTGTTCCTTTGAGCAGTGGAGTCCTGTCCAAGTCAGGCAAGACCCTTATAGTCGCTTCCACAAGTGGCTTCGTTCCTGTGCCTGATACCGATATGCAACTTTCCCTTAATGTTATCAAGCCAAGGAAGAGATGAGCATTTACTTAGACGAGTGGGGCACTCCCCGAAGTGATACCAAGTTCTATCCCGAGAACCACCCAGTTGGCTTTACTTATCCTTGTCCTCAGTGCGGAAGTTATAGAACATATGCTAGTGCAGGTGAGGACTGCTGGGCGTGCATGGACTGTGGCTTAGTGTTTGGGCTGAGTGAAGCGATAGCCAGCTGGAGCATGACTCATGGACTATCTGCATACGAGCAGTCACTAGACGAATATATCGGAGAGGTGGATGAGTATACTGTAACAAGGAGGTTAGAATGACAACGAACACTGATGAGCGACTAAGAATCCTGCAGATTAGAGCACTACTCAACGCTATTGAGTCAACTGATGTGAAGTTACGTCAGCACCTGTACTTCAAGGAGATTGAGGCACTGGCAAGGAAAGCCAAGAATGACTTGAAGAAGGCAATAGTAGAGGAGGATGATAGTGGATAAACTCATCAGAGCAGTAGCCCGACGCAACGAAGCAGCCACAGAATTGGAGAAACAACTAGCCTTTATCCGTTGGTTCTACTGGTTCTGGGAAAGGAGGAACTAATGTTCTGGACAGTTGTAGCAGTAGTAATCTTCATCCTTGCTTGGGCAGGCGTAATGGCTGGACTAGACTGGAGGAATAGATAATGGCATCAACAAGATTTAAGTGGATATTTGTTTATGAGGATGGTAGAGTTGCAGTCTATCATGGAGTACTAACAGAGATTCTTCAGTATGAGAACTGGGACGATGATGGACTTGTGTGCATCGAGAGAGGAGTGATGCTGTAATGGAAGACAGGGAAGTATATCTCGAGGTGTGGTATGATGATAAGGAAAAGCCCAACGACGAGGAGTTGGAGAAGATTAAAGACAAGATTAGAAAGATAGAGGGTGTGTCTTATGTAGCCACCCACTATTGTGAGGATTATGGAACATGACTAAGCACAAACTAGCCAAACAGAAAAAGAGACGCAACAAATTAGTCAGAATTCAACACGAGCAGAGGCAGGTCAATAGGATGGTGCCTGGAAGAGTTAGATTTTATAAATCAGACCAAGTGGAGGAGGAAATCAATGAGAAAGAGCTGAGAGAACAGGAAGAAGAGATGGCTAAGATATAAAGGAGGTGAACTAATGTGTCTGACTAGGAGGGAGCAATTTAGACCAGTCAAGGTAGGCTACAAGATAGTCTACAAATCTCTGCCCTACAGTAATGGCAGGCAATATGTCAGTGAGTTTCAGACCTCAAAGCATATGCCACCTGACAAGTGGTTGAATGAGAAGGATTATCGCCCTGGCTACTTACCAAAAGATAGCAGAGGAATACCACTTCTCCATCCCCAAGATAAATATCCCTTTGGCTTCCATGTTATACACACTCTCCGTGCAGCAAAACAATGGCGTGGAAGTCGGCAGTATAATCTTACTATAGTCAAGGTTGAGGTTAAGAATCCTGTTGCTACAGGAACTCAAGATATATTTATATGTGCGAGCAACCCGCACAAAGGTATGCCTGTTAGAATAACTGTAGCAAGGGAGATTAAAATCTTAGATGAGGTGAATTGATGTGTCTATATAAAGTTAAGAAGCTTAAGCCCTGCACGACAGGATACAAGGTGATGGTCAAGACTGCACGAGGCTATGTAGGTGAGTATAGGCGAATGTTACAGTCTCCACATAAACTTGGTGAGTGGTCATACGAGGAAAAACACCGCATGGTCTCGACATACAATTCTACAATCTGCATGGAAGATGGCGGGGAGTATCCTTATGGCTTCCACGTCTTTCATCACTTGACTGCAGCTAGGAGGTGGAGGAGTTACGATGTTGAAGAAGTTTAGAGGAGAACTTGAGGTCAAGGACCTGTCTCATGTGTTTGAGAAACTGGATAATATCGCCAAGACCATTAAGGATGAAGGTGCAGTCTCCACCGAGCTGAACATAGCAATATCTGCTCTATCTAGCGACATAATCAATAGCAGCCTGAAATTTCTCTATGATAAGCTTACAATAGTGGAGATTGCTCGTGTAGCTGAAGCCTGCCACAGCCACATTAGACTAGGTAAGCTGATGCAGAAGTATATTGACAAAGAAGGAGGTGAATAATAAGTAAACTAAAGGATACACTCGGGGACATAGGGATACTCATAGTCATAGTGCTGCTCATCCTAGCCCTAGGCTTCTGTGTCTGGATGGGCTGCTAAGAAAGGAGGAATATTAGAAGTAAAGGAGTATACAAAAGCAACAGACAAAGGTTCTGGATGGTTCTAGTAGACGGTTCTGAAAGCACATCACATAGGCACTATAACGAGATGGATGCGAGGCGTGAAGCTGAGAGACTGGCTATCAACACTGGTGAAGATGTCTTTGTGTTAGAAGCACAAGTGTTTGTCAGACCTGTCACAACTGAGTGGAAAGAAACTAGTATATAAGGAGGAAGAAATGGAGATAGTATATAATCCCCCAGTACAGGAAAAGGTAAGCATACCACAACTTAATCTCGGTGACTTGTTCAAGATTCATGGCTCTCATGCTGTGTATATGAAGATAGAGCAGCGGTATTCTGGCTCATATGGAGTCACACCTTTCGGTGACTCTGTCGCTATAGGCTTGAAGGACGGTTGCTTCTACAGCTTCAGTGCCCAAAATAAAGTGATTAAACTAGACGGTAAGCTCACTGTCTGGGAGGTATGATGGAAGATATAAGCAAGCGAAAAGACCTCAATTCATATGCAAGTGCAGACTTTCTCCAGCGAATGAGCAAGCTGCCCATCAAGTTCGGTGTCGGGACTTCCATATCAGCCTCTGCTGGATTCATTGACGCAGTGAGTGACCTAGGCAAGTATCAATCCCTACACATACTGGACTTCATATCCAAGATTAAAAGCGGCATAGCCAATGGAGAGTTCAGATACTCCCAGTTCATCAGAATATCAGATAGTATGAGACCAGTAGAGCCGACCTCCATCTTGGTAGTACTCAGCCCGTTTGGCTATGCTGTAAAGATGGGATACCCACATGGAACTGACAAGCAGGAGGAGGCTAATCGTGCCAAAGAAGACAATAAAGTCAAGAATCCTTAAGTCCAGAGGTGAAGTTTCCGCTGGATATGGGAAGGTAGCTACTCCTGACAAACTGTCAGCTGCCTTCCACAAGACACACCTGATGAAGTACATTGAGCTGCAGTTCCATGAGCCACTGGATAAGCTAATAGCCAACGGAACTATCTATGAGGTAGCCAAGCGGCTGGGAGTTGACTACAGCACTGTATCCAAGTGGAGGAAGATTGTAAGGGAATCTGAGAGAGTTGTAGAGGAAGTGGATAGGATACTAAATGAGCTATAAGGAGGAGCATGAAGCGTAACTCACTCAGATTCAAAATTCGTAAGAGACTGTGCTGGCTACTCGGGCACAGATACAGAGCAATCTGGTTTAACCCTGTGGTTAGAGGTGGTAAGGTCATAGGTCAGGCTGGAGTAGCTGACACTGAGTACGGCTGTGTCTACTGTAGTCACAAGGAGCCTAATACTCACATGATGGCTGTAGAGGACATAGACTGGAGTGCTACTCCACACCGAACTTATCCACCAGTAAATAATGTTTATAGGAGGGAGCGATGAGAGATATAAACTTTGACAGCAAAGGCATGACCAATGATTGTCCACTAGTGGCAGACAGAAGCATCGGTGAGTGTAATAACTGCCATCACCTTATAATCTTCAATAACAATATGTGGAAGGCTATATGTAACTTCCCAGGAGCCCGAGGGAAACCTAGGACATGGTTCTACAAAGTAAACCAGTGGGTTGATGAAGATAGTGTGACTTACAAGGTGCTAGAGATGCATCTCTTGATGAATAAGGTTACTATTCTAGGAAAGGATGTTACAGCCTTCCACGCTAGGTATGTGGAAGATGCTATTGCCAAAGCTAGAGACATAGCTAAGCATAAGCACTGCAACTTCCTTGACATAGACTGTCCTAAGGGCTCAGGTGGTAGAAAGGTTATAGTTCTTAGATAAAGGAGGTAATAATGCCACTACCTAATCTAATGCTTAAGCAAGCCAGTCTAAAAGACCGTGTGTGGCAAGGTGAGAGATTCAAACTTGTGGGCAAACTACTCTGCCTCTTCGGATTTCACTGCTGGCAGTATAACTGTAACGGCTTAGTATTGAATGAGTGGGAGGAGTGCTATCGAGATAACTGTAACGCAGTAAGGGATATAAAATACTAGCTATGGAATCTCTTACTATCCAGCAACTCATTGACTGGAAGCCTCCTGACGTTCAGTGGATAATAGATAAGGTGCTACCAGCTCAAAGCAAGGCAGAAATCTTTGGACCTCCGAAGTCTTGGAAGTCTATGCTAGCTATCCACACAGCATTTGCTGTTGCAACAGGCACCCCTTGGCTAGGCTACAAGACTACTCAAGTCCCGACCGACCTAATACAGTTTGAGATAAGCAAGACTCGTTTCAGGTCTAGGATAATCAAGTATAGCAAGGGCTTCGGTTCTAGACCTCCTAACATACATACCACTACTGAGCACTATGTTAAGTTCGATGTTACTTATGGTTATCAGCAACTGCTCAAGATAGTGGAGCGTAACCGACCTGGACTAATCCTCATAGACCCTCTCTACCGAGTGTTCTCTGGAGGTATCTCAGACCCTTCAGATATGTCCAGGTTCTTAGACAACATGGATTTGCTTATAGCTAAGTACAACACTTCAGTCATAATAATCCATCATAGGAGGAAGCCAGTAGTAACCTCAGAGGGTGTAGTTGATAGAGGAGCTGAAGAATCTATGGGTAGTAGTTATCTCGGTAACTGGGTCGATGCTGCCATAAGCACAAAGCTCACCTATCAATCAGACCCTTATGACGAAGTTACAGTCCGATTTGACTTAGTCCGTCATGCTGAGGAGATACTCAAGCCTATGAAAGTTAGATGGCACAGAGGTAACATTCAGCCTGAGGTGATAGAGACTATAGCAGAACCAACAATACATCTGGAAGAGCAAAAGGAGGAGCAAGATTAAGGAGGGCAATATGGATGATATACTGAAAGGCAATTATACTAGAAAAGGAGGAATATGGAAGCAAAAGACACGATTATAGATATAAACCAATGGCTTGATAGAAATGGAATTGATAGAGCGTTCAAGAAGGATATGAAGAAAACCTATGATGCCATCAAGGGGGATTTGGAAGCCCAAGCTGAAATCTCATTCAAGGCAGGGATAAAGGAAGTGGTGGATGATATGGAGAAGGTGATGTCTCATATATCAAGCGGGCAAAGAATAGCAACCTTTGAAAAGGTCCTAGAGAAGTGGCAAGCCAAGCTCAAAGAATGGGAACTATGGCGTGGCAAGCCTTCCTCAAAGAGATAGATAAGGAGGAGAAGAATGGAAAGGTTATTGACAGATGAGGAGATACAGGAGTTCAAGTTAAAGGCTAGGAGACTGGCTAATGACTTGGCTAATACCACCGAAGGGCATTTTAAGCAAGAGGATATTGAAGGTATTTACCTAGAGGCAGACAAGGCTATGGTCAAAGAACAAGACACTCGAGCCCTCAAGGCAGTAGGGGGCTGGCTGAGGAAAAGGAAAATAATATATTCCACTTATGCACATATAAGGCTTGGGATAAATGTGAAGGAAGTAGAAATTGCAGCTTTTGAGAACGGCGAGATGCCAGAGGAGGGCAAAGGATTCACTGAGGAAGAATCAAAAGACCTACGCCACAATGCGTCGGATGATACTATTGGTTAAGGAGGAGGAGTGATATGACAACAAAGTCACTCTATAGATTTCGCTATGTAGCCACTGACCCTACCAAAGCTGAGCAGGCAGCTGACAAGGCTAAGGACATTGCTATCTACAGATATGCTTCCAGCGATAAGCAGGCTATCATCATAGCAAAGAAACACATTCCCGCTGGATACACTCTCTTCAGCATCCAGCCAGCTCCTAATCTTCCAACTATAGATAACAACTGATAAGTGAATATGATTATATATGATATAATATATATATTAACGTTTAATAAATTATATTAACTCGATGTTGACAATATGATTACTTTCGTGTTATAATTATAATGTGGCTGGTGGTAATAGGACTAACAGGAGGTCTCGCTGTGGTAGAACCACAATGTATCTTCGTCTCAAAACCTGAAGAGTGTGGTGAGTGTCTAAATTCCAAGAAGCTACAGTGTCTCATCAATCATCCACACCTTGTAGTCTCAGAGCATGGTCAGATAGAACTACTATTCATACTATATGATAACTGCCACAGCCCTAACCGAACTAAGATGGTGTCTGGGCATCATAGTGAGATTCATGGAGGGTGCGACTGCTGATGGGTAAGGCATATGAGAAGTGTAAATTCCCTGGCTGTGATGGAAGTAATACAGGCTCTAGATTCGGTCTCTGCCGTAAGCACGATGAGATGATGAGGTTCTTCCTGTGGGCTATTAAGGTGATGGAGTCTGCTGAGGAAGGTAAAACTCCCAGTGGATTGTATCTGCCTAAGTACGGTAATTCAAAGAAAGGAGGTGAATAATGTGGGAACCTAATCCTGACCAGCGGTGGGTGAAAGAGGTATGTCTCAGAGATGCTATTGAAGTTTCTGGTGGTGCTTTGCCAGACGATATTGTTGAGATAGCTAAGAAGTTTGAAGCATTCTTCTACACCGACCCAGAAAAATCAGCAAAAAAGGAGGTATAGCATTGATTGGACACACCTAATAACTATCATAGCGTTTGGGATACTAATCTGGGTACTAATAATCAACAGACATAAAGGAGGATAAAAGAACAATGAACGGAGAAGAAGGAACAGACATTTTAGAACCCTCTATCAGAGGATTATCAGACTGGGGACTGCCAGTAACGGCTTTCGATGGGAAGCTGGACTCTTACGCCACAGAGAAGAGCAAGTGGGATGCCATGATGTGCAACTTGAACTTCGTCGATATTGACAACGTAGAGTCCACCGAGCCTTACCCATACCCGATAGTTCAGATACCAATTAAACTTAGCCAAAAGAAGAACAGCGCCTGGGGAATATTTGCTACCAGCCTAGACAAACTCATCCCAGAAGGTGAGGACCTTAAAGACCAGGTAGGTAAGCGACTCAAGATGGCTTCTCGAGTGCACACTTACGGGAAGAACGATGCAGGTGAGGACATGGCAGGTGTAGTCTGGGAAGTTCAGGAGATAGTCGGAACTGGCAAAGTCAAAGGCAACGCCATCCAGCAAGCACTGAAGCTTCTCAACGGCAAGACTGCAGCCGAGTTTGGTCAGAAAGTATTCACTGACCCTATAGTGAAATCCGACCCTAAGGTTCTGCAGACTATCATCAACAAGACATTTATTACTGCTATGGAGGAGAGTGGTAAGGTAACCAAGGACAAAGAAGGAGTGTATCACATAGTCGAGGCTGAGACTCCAGCGGCTGAGTAGGTGATAGATGCAGATTGTAGAAGACCATCTATCTGTTAAGGCTGCATACGAGCATCTAGACAAGCTCTACCACATAAGTCAGCCACGAGAAGGAATCCACCTATCTACGGTTATATACTGCCTCACCAGGTCCTACTATGACCTAACCCTGGATGATGTAGCTCCCACTCCGCAAGAGGTTCTGCTGTTCGCTCTAGGCTACGGACTACAGGACATACTAACTCCTGAGAAAGCAGTGCTTGAGGTAGTAGAGAAGGATGGTATATTCTACAGTCCAGACTATAAGCTTAAGTTAGGGGATACTCATGACTTATACGAGCTCAAGACTACCAGAATGTCAGCTAAGAAGGGAGATGAGCATGAGTTCCCCGAAACTTGGATAGAGTATATGAAGGGCGGCTGCTTCATCCAGAATGTAAATGAATATAGGCTAGTAGTTCTCTACATGATGGGTGATTGGAAGCCTCCCTTTCCATCTATCAAAGGCTATAACTTTACATTTACAGATGAGGAGCTGATAGATAACTGGGGCTACATCATGGAGCGGAAAGTTATGTTAGAAGCTTCATTGCTTAGCAAGAGTCCCCCAACTCCCCGAGCGTGGTGTAAAGACTGGGAGTGTTCTCATTGTCGCTACAAGGTACTGTGTGATGCACTTAAAGTAATAGGAGATATACGAGATGAATAATCCTGAAGCAGTAGCCTGGACTATGGCAGCTGAAGGAAGCTTTTCTATACAGAAGGTTAGAAACTCATTACAGCCAAAGATTAGTATTAACAACACTAAGCAAGAGTTTCTGGATAAGTTTCATACCATGATAGGTTATGGTAGTACTGGAACTCACAGCTGGAATGAACGAAATCCCAATTGGAATCCTATTCATCACTGGTATATTAGCTCTCACTTGGACTGTCTTAGATTCTGTGCTGAGGTGTATGAATTTATGCCTATTAAACAGGAGCAAGTCAAGTTAATGATTGAGTTTTGCTCCAGAGGAGTAGCTAGAGGTCATGGCTGCCAGTCTAAAGCTGAACCAAGAGACTTTGAGATATATGAGAAGATGAAAGAACTAAATAAGAGGGGAAAGGAGGTGTAGATTGGAGAACATTGTTGCAACCATGAGTGAGACGGAGAAAGCGTATTTAGCTGGAATAGTAGACGGTGAAGGAGCTATAACTATATTGTCTAGACAGTATAGGCATAAGAATGGCAAGGTGTATCCAGTTACGTTTCTCAGGTTGATGGTTACTAGCACTAGCCCTAAACTAATCAAGTGGTTAGGTGCTATAGGAGGTTCTACTGCCTTAAAGAATGTAGGTCCTACTGGACATTTAGGGAAGAAGCCTATATTCTACTGGGCAACAGCATCTAAACTATCTGGAGATATTCTGGAGCAAATACTGCCATACCTGATTATCAAAAAGGAGCAAGCTGAAGCAGCTATAGCTTTTCAGTCCTTGCGTAGGAAGGGAAAGAAGAGTCAGCTTGAGAAAGACCTTGATATGATGTTCAGGGACAAAGTAAATGCAAGGAGACAACTGTAATGGAGAATATAGTGGCGACCATATGGGGAGAGGAAAAGACCAGCAAGACTACTCTCGCCCTCACCTTCCCTAAGCCTATAATCTTCTATGAGTTTGACATAGGCGGATATAACAGAGCTGCTTGGAGATTCAAAGGTCAAGACATCACTTGTAAATCTTTCATACCTCCACTTCCAATAACTAAAATGTTAGGAACTGATGGTCCTACTATCAAGTTCCCTAAGAGAGTTGAAGGGATGAAAGAGCTGTGGCGAGAGTTCCTCCAGACATATGCTGAAGACCTGCAGAACAAGAAAGTAGTTACGATGATAATTGACCCTGGAACTCAGCTGTGGACTATAGACCATCAAGGCTACCTACAGGAGAAGCAGGAGATACAGCTGTCTAAAGGGATTAAGGAAGAGGACGACAAGTTCAGAGAGAAGCTACAGCCTCCCGAGTATGGTGAACCTAACACTAGATTCAGGAGCCTTATATACGGAGCTAGAGGCTTCCATAAGAACCTAGTCATTGTTCACTACCCGAGAGATATATATGGTGAGAAGCTTTCAGGTGATAAGGTGCTAAGCTACAAGACTGGCAAGGTAGAGCCTGATGGCTTCAGGGAGAATAGGCGGCTGACTGATTTAGAGATGTGGACATACCTTGATGATGAGCTAGAACCCAAGCTGAAGGTAACCAAGTCTGGGCTGACTAAAGCAAGTGCTCTCCAGGGCATAGTCCTTGAGCCTAACTATGACGCTATCATGGATGCTGTGAAGATGGCGAGAGGTGAGAGTGAATGAGCACAGGGGTAGTCTGCCCCTATTGTGGTAAGCAAATGAGACTAGCACCAGAGTTCGGAACTAACTGGTTTAAGTGCGAGTGTGGAGCTACTCATAACATTATCAGAAAACGGAGAAAGATACGATGCCATACAAAGACCATGAAGTCCATCTAGCTCACCTAAGGGACAACGCTAGAACCAGAAGGTATGGCAACTGGCGGCAGATTTATGTAGACTGTGGTGGTATGTGCACTGGGATACTAGAAGATGGTAGCGTATGCGGAGAGCTTGAGGATTTAGAGTTCCACGAGGAGTTTGGGAAGGGTGGCTTTAAGCTCACCAGACTATACTGCCTGCAGTGCCACCAAAAAGTGCATGGTGAAAGTATTACACTCAATCCAAGACACTACCGTTCAAGGCTGCAGGAAGATGTCCAGAGGGAGATACAGGAGTGCGGAAGCTATGAAGCTTGGAAATCTAAATACCATCTGATAGATAAAGGAGAATCATGATTTGGACTGATGTGTCTGAACCTGATAACATTGAGCTGCTTCTAAACCAGTCTCTAGCAGGTCAGGTGGATAAGGAGCCTCTCAATGCCAAGGACTTATCAGACTACTACATGGTAAGCTATGATGCTGAGAGCCTGCAGTTCAGTCGTAAACAAGCTGGAGAGTTGCTGGGAGATATAGATGAAGCTGAAAGACAGATTAGAGATTACTACAACAATGCTGACCACAACTTCCAGATATGCGAGGGGCTCATAACTCCGATGCCACTGTATCTACCTAGGAGGAGTAAGAAGGGCTTCACTCCGCCACCCATAACCTCAGATGCAAGTATTAGACATCTATCCGCTGGTGGACTATATTCCTATTCGGTCTCAGCAACAGGGTGGATAGGAGATGAGATGGCTCATAAGATTAGCGGTAAGATGTTTTATGCTTGGATATACCAGCTGGAGCAATGTGGTGTGCCTACTTTCTTTACCATAAACTATATCGAGACGGCTAAGTTGCTAGTAGCCATCCACGATAACATACAGAAGGATGAGCACACTACACTCCAGCGGTATATTAAACCTAAGTTGGCTATCAAGAAGAAACCCAAGTTGCTCTTAGAGCCTTACGACTTACAGGTCATGACTCTAATGGGAGTGCAAGGAGCTAGAATCGGTGAGAAGACTGCTAAGGCTTTAATAGCTAGGTTTGAAGACACCTTTGGAGTTGCTAATGCCTCAGTTGAAGAGCTGGCAAAGGTCGAGGGTATTGGCAAGAAGTTTGGTCAAACTATATTTGACGCATTTAGAGTGTATAGTGGACTGGATACATAGTAATGAGAGCTAGCCATATGCTAATAAATATAAGGAGGAAGCTTCGAAGAGATTAGTGGATTCTTGTTTTAAGTATATGGCTAGCTCTAGTTACCGTGTATGTCTGAGTCTACTGGTGCCTGTAAGTGCTGACCACACACCAGGCAGTGACCTCCATCGTTTAGTCTTAGTACCTGCTACCACGTCATCTCCCCCAGTAGGCTCAGGCGCTCTTAAAGGAGGGATATGAAGATATCATTTGATTTAGACGGAGTTGTAACTGACGGAAGTGGTTGGTTCTTTAGCCTTTGTGAAGCTGTCGGCAATCATAACGAAAGTGTGAAGGCAGCGAGACTAAGATACTATGACAGCTGTAAACTAAAGCACAACCCTCAGCTGTTCTTATCAAGGCTAGATGAAGGATTTATAATCACATCTCGAAAGTCAGAGTCTAAGATAATCACAAGAGACTGGCTTCGCAGGCATGGGATACTCATACCAGTATTTCACATTGAAGGAGCAGACCACATCGATTGGGCTAACTATCCTCAAGCGTCAATAGAAGCAGCTAAACAAAAGGTTAAGCTTATCAGGCATCTAGATATAAATGTGCACTTTGACAACAATCCTTACATAGTGGCAATGCTGCGAAGGTTAACTCAGTCAGCATTTATTATACAAGTATCATAACATGAAGGTATTCGCAGAACACTACCCACAGGATAAGAGAGGTTGGTATCAGTTTCCCACTGATGTAGAGTGGAGGAGTCAGATATTTGCTCCTGAAGTTATGGAGCATCCAGCTAGAGCTAATCTGTATATGCTTCAAGCACTCATTGATTATGTCTCTGAACCAGGTGAAACTATAATGGACATTATGGCTGGGACTGGAAGTATCCTAATTGCTGCTTTACCTGAAATGGACAAGCTAGTCGGAAGAAAAGTTATATGTTTAGATGTAGAGCAGCCATATTGCAACTTAATGCAAAAGACTCTTGATGTGTTAGACCTAGGAGACAGTAGTATATCTCACAATGTGACTATAATTCATGGAGACTGCAGAAAGATACTCCCACTTCCAGTTGACCACATAATCTTCAGCCCTCCTTATGCAGCGATTATGAAGACTAAAGGGACTGATAAGCTGACCAAAGAGATGGGAGCTCAGTATGACTTTGCCCAATATAGCACAAGTAAAGGAAATGTAGGACTGCTCAATGAGTTCTTCTACAATCAAGCTATGGTGAAGATTTATGAGCTGTGCTTTCAGAGTGTAAGGAGCGGTGGGACTCTGACTATCATCATCAAAGACCACATAAGGAAAGGTGAGAGAGTATATCTATCACACTGGGCTTTGAGATGCTGTATTAAAGCAGGCTTCGAGCAGGCAGATTGGTTTAAGTGGAAACCTCAAGGAAGCTACTACCTATCCTTTAAGCGAGCAAGAGGAGAGCCCACAGTCGATGATGAGGACATGATTGTATTAAGAAAACCATGAAGGAGGCACAGTGAGAACAGTTGATAAAGCTTACCTAGCTGGAATAGTAGATGGAGAGGGATACATAGGAATAATAAAATCCAAGGATAACTACTTCCTAACCTTCGCAGTGGATATGGCAGATACTCAAGCTTTAGAGCTGCTAGCTGAGGTAACTGGAAGACGTATAGAAACTGACATCAGAAAGAACTTAAGCTATAAAATTCAACATAGGGTTAGGCTAGGAGGAGTGGATGCTCAGAACTTCTTAAGAGAGATATTACCATATCTTAGGGTGAAGAAGAATCTAGCTGAGCTAGCTATAGAGTATCCAATAGGCAACAAAGGAGCATTACCTCCAGAGACCAAAAATCTTCAAGCTATTCTATTCGGGTTGTTTAAGACAATGAATAAAAGAGGTAGATGAAGATTTGATTATAGTGAGGAAACCATGAGTATAATACCAGTTATTAGAAGCAAAATAAGAGCGAAGATATACAAGTTCCTATTTGATAAAGGCTGGAAGAGAGAAAGGCTTTGTCTCCAGATGGTGCCTGACTCAGCAGCATTTACAACATATACTAAGGAGGGACTGGCAGATTACTTGAGAGTTATAAAGGAAGACGCTATATCTAAGTTTATCCGTAAGCTGACTGCTAAAAACTGCATCCATCCTATATTCAGTACCATGCAGTACTTCCCATATCTTGAAAACCATGACGCTGCTGGTATTAGAATAATCATTCAAGCTTATACACGCTATGGGTGGAGAAAGCATCTACCACTCTCAGCAACCATCCGAGAAGAACAGTTCTGGGAACTACATAAATTTATACCCAAACTCCGTAAGCTTTTAGAGTTCAAGGAGGTGTAATGAAGAATGAATTATACTGGGTATTATTTACAGTGCTAACCATTATATTGATACCATTAGCCTGTATCTATTCAGGAGCTAAGTGGCTTATTACCACGGTCAGGGCAAGTTAGAGGATGATTACCTCAAGCTGTGCAACTCACCTCCACAGTTTATTGGAGTAGACACAGAAACCATAGGTAAGGAGGATAGAACTCCAATCGGAGTATCTATTGCTACTGCCCCAGACACATCATTCTACTTCCCACTATATCCTGACATAGACCCCAAGTTGCCTTGGCATATCTTACAAGACCCTAAGATTACTAAGGTATATCAAAATGCTATATTTGACCTAAATGTCCTAGGCATCCCTTCTAATGAGCTTGGACCTATAGATAGAGATAATATCACTGACACTTATATAATAGCCCAGCTGATAGGCAGAAGAGATAAATCATTGTTTGACCTGCAGTGGGAAGTTGGAAGAGAAGACATCACTAAAGCAGCCGATATGCTTAGAGGTGGTAAGTCTATGCTGGACTACCCAACAGAGGTGGTAGCGAAGAAGTGCTGTATAGATGCAGAGGTAACTCTCCAGTGGTATCTGCACCATGAAGATAAAGTGGATAAGCAGTACCTAGCTCGTGAGCTTAAGATTATCCCAATACTTATAGATATGTCTAATAGAGGCATACTCATAGACCATTCTGTTAGGTCTAGAGTTGAGGCTAGGCTCACCAAGCAGGTGAATTATCTTAGAGCTATAGCAGACGGTGAAGGATTCAACCCAGGCTCTCCGCAGCAAGTAGGATATATACTAGCTACCAGAGGAGTGTTCCTGCCTTGGACTAAGAAGAAGAAGCAATTTGCGACTGATGCAAGTGTCTTAGAGCTAGTAGACGACCCACTGGCAGGGCTAGTGCTTGATTACCGCCACGATAGCACGCTGCTAAATAGATACATTAAACCTATAGCTAATGACGAGAGATTCTATACCGAGTTCAATTTAGATGCAGTCACTGGTAGAATCTCCTCTAGCAAACGTAACATACAGAACTTGCCACCAGGAGAAGTAAGGAGTATGCTTCTTCCAGATAGCGGTATATTCACTGATATAGATTACTCACAGATAGAGCTCAGGATATTAGCTTATCTATCTGGAGATAGAAAGATGTTGGAGATATTCGCTGACCGAGAAGGCGACATTCACCAGTTTGTAGCTAACTTCATGCGGATAATCAGGAAGACTGCTAAGAATGTCCACTTCGGCTTAATCTACGGAGCTACACCTACCTGTCTAAGGGAGACAGCAAAGATTAAAGACTTGAGAAGGTGTGCTCAGCTTATAGATATGTGGTTTGACTTATTCAAAGATGCAGGTTATTTCATTAGAGAAACTCAGCGAGAAGGATTAAGAGATGGCTACATAGATACACTCGGTGGCAGAAGAATCCCTATACCTATAGGCTACGAGAATGACGAAGCCTGTATGAGGAAGGCTATCAACTACAAAATTCAGGGGAGTGCTGCTGAGATAATGAAGGACACTCTGATTGTATGCCAGCACTTGCCACAGGCTATTACAGTCCATGATGAAGATGTCTTTGACGGAGATGTGATGAGAGAGGTAGTACAGCTTGACCTAGAGCACATATCTCCGCTGGAGACTCCAATAACTATCAAGCTGTTAGAAAGATGGGAATAAAAGCCATTCATAAAATATCGAGCTGGTGGCTTAAGGAGCAAGAGGAGGTCTGTAAACTATCTGGTCTGATAACACGATAGCCAGCACATCATAGTTCTTAGGATTGTGTGAGAAAGTATCAGACACTTTACCCGATGTTGAGTAAGCTCCTGTCTTTACTTCAACTCTCAATAGCTTATGGTCTTGTAGCACTGCTAAGTCACAAGAACAACTTGGGCTCAATGCTCTGAATACGCTGCACCCTCTAGACAGTAAATCCACTGCAACTTTTAGTTCTGAGAGAGCTCCTACAGTTGCTGTCGGAAGGTTATATGGATTGTTTCTACTAGAGTACTTCTTGTGTCGACTTATAATCCTACAAGCATCACTACAATAATGCTTCCTTCTCCTACGCTGCTCATCTGATAGCTCCTTCCCACACTCAACACAGTTAGAAATCCTTTCGTGTTTATTCATCATACTACAATTATAACACAGCTATAAATGATTGTCAATACCCCTCTAAATCATTCCACATCCGTCGATTTTGACGCTGAGGTTGTTACCCTACATCTATTGTATTATCGCCCGATATGAGCCGTTTTTCATTCATAAAATTTCGATATTTGGATGAGTGGAATAAACCGATTGTATAAGGGGAGGGGAGGTGGGTGGAGGTTATCCAGTGATGCAGTAGTGGAGACTACCCAGCAGCACAGTAGCCCTACTTAATGATGTATAAGTAGATAAGTATGCCTAGACCCAGCAAGAGCATAGAGGCGACAAACTTCCCGAAACGGTAGTACCAGAACTTCCTCACTATCAGCGGTTTTACTTCAGCAGGAATCTTCCGCCTAGCCCATAGACAGAACAACTCGCAAAAGCCTATGACAAACACATGAAGTTCATCATAGTTGTTGATGAACTCTGAAGGATTAGGAAACCAACGCATTACTTCCTCCTAAACGGCTTTCCTATAGGACCTTTGCCTTTGCCTCTACCTAATCCTCTACCTGCACCACCACTTCTGATTTTACTTCCTGGGCATGGTCTTGACATTCTAACCTCCTTACGCTTTACCTTGCTTTACAGGAACTGAACTAATGTTCCTCTTCCACTCAAGCCTATCTCTCAGCACAGCTACAAATCCAGCGTACTCCCTATCTGACCGTTCTCGATATTTCATAGCCAGGTCAGCATAATAGCTTGATGCTGACTCATACTTAGCTATCTGTGCCTGCACTCCGTTAGCGTGACTTATTCTGCCCTCCGCCTCACTTATGTAAGCAATGGCTTGATTCAGCTCACCTTCAGCATAGGCAGCGTAGTTCTCAGCTGCATTTGCTCCTTTAGGAACAGTATTTATTAGTGCAGTCCCAGCTGTAAGATTGATGTCAGCATCTGCGACTAGTGCAGCCACCTTGTCAAGTGCCGTATCTGCTAAGTTTAGTATAGTCGTTATACCAGCGATAAGTGCTGCACCAGCATCCATTTGAACTGCAGAGTCTTCCATATACTTGTAGCTTAGCGATAGAGCGGAGTAAGCAATAGCTCCTAAGATAACCACATCATCAAGGTGATTAGGATATGAGCCTTCCGCATCTGGAGCTGGTGAAGTATGCTTAGATAAGTAGTGAATCCACATATGCTTATTTGCACTAAGCTG